>JGI12635J15846_10000087_pt1 | contig 63456 bp, 56 predicted proteins | sample BlaSpr_A8_OM2_M2_FD_15846 | JGI IMG/M metagenome (IMG submission 15846)
CGTCGGCCGAATACGGCGGCGGCACAAAAATCACCGAAGCGTCCGCGCCGGTAGCCTTCACCGCCTCCGACACGGTGTTGAACACCGGCCGCTCGAGGTGCTTCGTGCCGCCTTTGCCCGGCGTCACGCCACCGACGACGTTAGTCCCATATTCGATCATCTGCTGTGCATGAAAAGTCCCTTCTCGCCCGGTAAATCCTTGCACCAGCAATCGTGTTTTTTCATTCACCAGCACGCTCATCGCGCACCTCCCGCCAGCGCGACAACCTTTTGCGCTCCGTCCTTCATCCCATCGGCAATCGTGAAATTCAGACCGCTCTCTCGCAGAATCTGCTGCCCTCGCTCCACGTTGGTTCCTTCCATCCGCACGACCACGGGAATGCTGACGTGCAAATCCTTTGCCGCCGCCACCACGCCGGTGGCCAGCACATCGCAACGCAAAATGCCCCCGAAGATATTGATGAAGACCGCGCGCACTTCAGGATCGCTAAGCAGAATGCGGAAGGCATTCTTCACCTGCTCGGCGGAAGCTCCGCCTCCGACATCGAGGAAATTCGCCGGCGAGCCGCCCGCGTATTTGATAATGTCCATCGTCGCCATCGCCAGGCCCGCGCCGTTCACCATGCAGGCCACGCTGCCATCCAGCTTGATGTAATTGAGGCCATATTTCGACGCTTCCACTTCCAGCGGATCTTCCTCGTCCAGGTCGCGCAGTTCGCGCAAATCCTTGTGGCGGAACAACCCGTTGTCGTCGAAGGTCATCTTCGCGTCGAGCGCCACCAGTTTCCCGTCGCCCGTCACCACGCACGGATTGATCTCCAGCATCGAGGCATCGGTATCAATGAACGCGCGGTAGAGCGCCTGCAGAAACGGCGTGGCCACCGTCGCCAACTCGCCCGACAACCCCAAGCCAAACGCAATTTTGCGCGCCTGATAAGGTTGCAAGCCCACCGCCGGGTGAATCTGCTCGCGCAGGATCGCACCGGGATTGTCCTTGGCCACTTCCTCGATTTCCATTCCACCGGCGGAGCTGGCCATGAACATAGGGCGTCCTGTTTCTCGATCCACCAGCAATCCCAGATACAGTTCGCGCTTGATGTCCAATCCTTCTTCAATCAACAGCCGGCGCACAACGCGTCCTTGCGGCCCGGTCTGCGGCGTCACCAGCGTCATTCCCAGAATGTGCGAAGCGAGTTCCGCCGCCTCATCCGCCGAGCGGGCAAGTTTCACGCCGCCGGCCTTCCCGCGCCCGCCGGCATGAATCTGCGCTTTCACGACGACCACGGGCGTCTTCAACCGTTGCGCCGCTTCCCGCGCCTCTTCCTTGGTGAACGCCACTTCTCCGCGCGGAGTCGTAACCCCATAACGCGCAAGGATGGCTTTTGCCTGATATTCGTGGATCTTCATTTGAGATTCTGCCTTTTTGGGCGGGTCCGGCCCAACCGGAACCGACATCTTGTGCGACGATGGGACAGTGCACCGATGTTAGAATTTGAGGCTTCGCAAAACAGTTAAGTTTACTTGACTCGCGCACCACGAGCAAGGCGACCCGATCTCCAATTCCGAAATGTGGCTCTTTTTAATTTGTGCTAGGTTGGAGTCAGTGATGTACAAGGGATTTTGAATGTCCATACAGGATTATGCGGAATTGCTCGCCCTCAAAGAAGTTGGGCAAATCGTTCAGCTCGCGATCGCGGCCATGGCCAACAGCATTCGCGCGGGTATCAGCACGCGCGAACTCGGCGATATTGGCGGCAAAGTCATGCGGCAGAACGGTGCGCGCTCCGCTCCTGCACTCGTCTACGGCTTTCCAGGGGATGTGTTAATCAGTCTAAACAATGAAGCCGTTCATGGAATTCCGTCGGAATCCCGAAAGGTTCGCGCGGGTGATCTGGTAAAGCTGGATGTGACATTCGAAAAAAACGGTTACATGGCGGATGCCGCGATAACGGTCCCGGTGGAACCTGTTTCGGAGGATGCAAGGCGGCTCGCGGTTTGCGCCGAACGCGCATTTCAAAAAGCCATGCAATTTGCGCGCTCCAATCACCACGTCAATGAAATCGGACGCGCCATCGAGAAAGAAGTTCGCGCCAGCGGATTTCGGGTTATTCGCGAACTCGGCGGCCATGGCATCGGACGCACAATTCATGAAGCGCCTTCTGTGCCTAATTTCGACGATGGCATCGCTCGGGGACGTCTAACCTCCGGTTTGGTGTTGACCGTCGAACCCATTATTGCCATGGGGTCCGCCCGTCCGATGGATGCGGGGGACGGGTGGACGGTGAAAACGGCCGACGGCGGTCTTTCGGCTCACTATGAACACACACTTGTAATCACGGATGGGGCACCCATCCTGCTGACAGCAGCCTAGCCTTCGCTGCCGCGGGTGCAGCTCAAGGAAGCGAAAGTGAGTCGTTCCCGGATTCCCACTCGAATCTCATGAACAGCGCGTCACACTTATTAATTGAAAAGGCTGAGGCGGGCCGCACGCTTTCACGCGTGGAAGCGGAAGCGTTTATGGAAGAGCTTCTCTCCGGGCGGATCGCTACGCCGGAGATTGTGCGCATGCTGCTTGCGCTCAACCAGCGCGCCGTGAGTGTTAAGGAACTCGCCGGGTTCGCCCGCATCATGCGCAAACACGCCGCCCCTGTTTTTGCGGCGGATGAGCCTCGCCCCACGGGACTCGTCGATACCTGCGGCACGGGCGGAGACGAATCGGGCACGTTTAACATTTCGACGGCCTCGGCCATTGTGGCCTCGGCTTCGGGGGCGCGCGTAGCCAAGCACGGCAACCGCTCCGTCAGCTCCCGCAGCGGCTCCGCGGATGTTCTGGAAGCCCTGGGCGTGCGCATCGATCTGCCGATGACCATGGCTGGCCGCTCGGTACGCGAGATCGGCATCGGTTTTCTATTCGCTCCCGCTGCCCACGCCGCGGCGCGCCACGCCGTGCCTGCGCGGCAGCAGATCGGGAAGCGCACGATCTTCAATCTTCTTGGGCCGCTCACCAACCCTGCCGGCGCCGAGGCGCAGGTGCTGGGTGTCTTCTCAGAAGACGTGATCGACACCGTTGCCGCCACCCTAGCCGAACTCGGCGCACATCGTGCTTTCGTTGTTCACGGCGCCGGCGGCCTGGATGAAATTTCTCTCTCCGGGGAAACGCAAATCGCCGAAGTCCGCGACGGCCGTGTGCGGCGATTTATAGTCGCGCCCGAAGACTTTGGCGTTTCACGCGCGCCGCTCGAAGCCATCCGCGGCGGCACGCCACAGGAAAACGCGAACCTCATTCATTCCCTGCTGACCGGCGAACCAGGACCGCGGCTCGATATCGTCGTCGCAAACGCCGCCGCCGCCCTCGTAGTCACCAGCGTCGCCGAAGATTTTCGAAGCGCCGCCGAACTAGCCCGCCGTGCAGCAACCTCAGGCAAAGCCCGCGAAAAGCTCGATCAACTCAAACTTTTTTCCCAGAAGCACGCGGCCTACAAGTAGCGGCCACCTTCAGGTGGCCACGTGTAATCTCACGGACGCCAACTCTGCCCTATCCCGCAACTTCCTGGGAACGCCAATCTCCCAATTGGCGTTCCCAGGCGACCGCAAAAGCATCACGGCTTCGCAGGGCTCTCCATACCATTGTTCGATTGAATCAAATCGTGCATCCCCCACGCAGCAAGTCCCGCGCCTGCGCCGGCAACAATAAAATAAGCCACTTTGGTCGCCGTGGACATGCCAACTTTTTCCGCCGCGTTTGCCGCTCCCGACGTCCCCCGCGGGTCATCTTCCGATTCCAGGTAAATACGATAGGTCTGGCCCTCCGGTAGAACGCGAAATTCCTTGTGATACGAAAAATCGAGGCTTCCCTGCCGCGTGGTGATCTGAAGAATCTTCGGCGCGAACATCAGAATTTGCGCCTGAACACTGTGGTTCCCGTGAGGCCGCAGCAGCGCGCCTTCCACATGCACCTCCAGCGGATTGTTTTCCGCGGACCGGAGATGCACAGAACCTGCATCCAGATCGACGTGGGCCCCATCGCCGCTGCGTTGCAAAGTTGCCGCGCTCTGTTCCGCGAGCGTGATGACGCTGCCGCCAATGCGCATGCTTAGCTTCCCTTCCGGATCCGTCGACACACTCTCACCGTCGAAGACAGACAACCCGGCAAAAGCGTCCGAGGCATTCAGATGTGCGCCGTATGCCATTGTCAAAATGCCGAGGGGCTTGCCGCCGGCATAGAGGGTAAGGTTGTAAGCGCAGAGGGAGACACAGAGAGACAATGCGAGGACGCCGCGAAGCACATGCATGACTTACCTCCGAGGGCGAATAAAGAGGGGGGACAACCCGCGGCAGGTACGATACACACTTAGTACCACTCATTCAATATAATTCATGCTTTAATATCGTATCTCTTTTTATCTCATCCTATTATCCTTAAGTTACTACATCCTTCCCAAAATGGCACTTTACCGCTCCTGCGCCAGGGCCGCCGAACTTCTCCTCGTAGCGGCCGTTACAAATGCTTTGCAGATGATTAGAGTGACAGGAAATTCTTGAGCAACTGCTTGCCGGAATCCGTCAGCACGGACTCCGGATGGAACTGCACACCCATAAGCGGGTAGTGCCGGTGCTGGATCCCCATGATGATGTCGTCGTCCGTTTCCGCGGTGACCTGCAACTCGGCTGGCAGCGATTTTCTTTCGACGATCAGGGAATGATAGCGCGTTGCCGTGAACGGATTAGGCAAGCCACGAAAAAGTCCGCTGCCGTCATGCCGGATCTGGCTGGTCTTCCCATGAAACAGCTTTGGCGCGCGGATAATTTTCCCGCCAAACGCAGCTCCAATCGCCTGGTGGCCCAGGCAAACCCCCAGAATTGGAATCTTCCCCGCCAGCTTTTGAATCAGTTCAACGCAGATCCCGGCCTCCTGCGGGGTGCACGGCCCCGGAGAAATCACGATGCGCTCCGGCTTGCGCTGCGCAATCTGCTCCACGCTGATGCGGTCGTTGCGGTGGACTTCCACCTCGCATCCCAGTTCTCCCAGATATTGCGCCAGGTTATAGGTGAACGAATCGTAGTTGTCGAGCAGCAGAATCACGACTTGCCCTTCCCTTTCCTCGTCGAGCCATGCGCCGCTTCCAGCGCGCGAAGCAGCGCCTTGGACTTGTTCACCGATTCGTCGAACTCGCCTTCGGGCGTGGAGTCGGCAACGATGCCGCCGCCCGCCTGCACGTGCGCCACCCCATTTTTGATGACCATCGTGCGCAGGGCGATACACGAATCCAGATTGCCCGCAAAATCGAGATAAAGGATCCCCCCGGCGTAAATGCCCCGGCGCGTTTTTTCCAGTTCTTCGATGATTTCCATCGCCCGCACTTTGGGCGCGCCGGAAACCGTGCCGGCGGGGAAACACGACATCAGCGCGTCAAAGCAGTCCACGTCCTCGCGCAACCGGCCGCGCAAACTGGAGACCAGGTGCATGACGTGCGAGTAGCGCTCCACGGTCATCAATTTTTCCGGCCGCACGGTTCCATAATCGCACACCCGCCCCAGATCGTTCCGCCCGAGGTCCACCAGCATGATGTGTTCGGCGCGCTCTTTCTCGCTGGCCAGCATCTCGCGCTCCAGCCGTTGGTCCTCGGCTTCGTCTTTCCCGCGCCACCGTGTTCCGGCAATTGGCCGGTAAAAGACGTCGCGGCCCTGGACCTTCACGAGCATCTCCGGCGAACTTCCCACAACGTACACATCATTCAATTGCAGATAAAAAAGATAAGGAGAGGGATTCAGCGCGCGCAGCTCGCGGTAAATCGAAAAGGGATCGGCCTTTGTCTTTGCGGAAAAGCGCTGGCTCAGCACTACCTGGAAAATATCGCCTTCGCGGATGTACTGCTTGGCCTTCTTCACGATGGCCAGATACTCGCCGCGCTTCACGTTAGAGGCAATTTTCAGCGGTCGGGCTTTGCCCCGCGCTGGCTTCTGCTGCTTCTCGCCCGCCGCCGGCTCTTCCAGCATTTGCCGCGTTCGTCGAATCTCCTTCACCGCGGCATCGTATTTCGCGCGCAGGCTCTTCGGCCCTTCGGTGTAAACATTGCGTACCACCCACAAGCGGTGCTGCACGTGATCGAACGCCAGAATGCCGTGATAGAACATCAGGACCGCGTCGAACAAGCCGATTTCGTCACGCAAGCGTTTCGGCAAACGTTCGATCAGCCGTACCATGTCGTAACTGAAATACCCGATGGCGCCGGCAACCAGCGGCGGCAATCCGGGCAAGCGCACCGGCCGGAATCGCGCCATGTGCTCGCGCAGAAAGGTGATTGGATCGCGCTCTTCCCAGATGATGCGCTGGCGGCTTTCCAGAACGCACGCGCCGTTCGCATACCGGAAAATTTCCTCGGGATTCGCGCCGGCAAACGTGTAGCGGGCAATTTTTTCTCCGCCTTCCACGCTCTCCAGCAGAAACGAATACCGCGCCCCCTGCGCCACCCGCAGGTAGGCGCTCACGGGGGTCAGCAGGTCCGCCGAAAAAGTGTCGTACACGGGAATCAGGTTCCCGCGTTTCGAAAGCCTCTCGAATTCCTGGAACGAAGGCTGAATCATGGCCTCTCTTCACTCAGATCAGTTTGAAATTCAATTTGGAATCGAGAGAACTACTCTCGCACACCCGGGGCGGATGGGTCACCAGCGCGTGTTTTCTTCGTTTTTCAGCGCGTGCAGCACGGCGTTTCTCATGATGGACTCCGGCGCCTTGCTGCCCATCCAGTGTTCCCACTGCGCGAATCCCTGCGCCAGAAACATCTCGACGCCGGAAACGCAGGCGATCTTCCGCGAAGCGGCCAGCCGCAGGAGTTTGGTCCGAATGGGGCGATAGATGAGGTCCATGACTAAAGAACAGTTTAACTCGCCCGCCGCCAGCGGTGAAATTTTTTCCTGTGGAAACATGCCGAGCGGCGTGGCGTTCAAGAGCGCGTCGAACTCGAGCGTCCGCAGCGCCGAACGGCCGATCGCTTCACCGCCCGCGGCTCTCGCCAGCTTGCGCGCCATTTCCGGACGTCGCGCACAAACGAAAACATCCGCACCAGCCCGGGCCAATGCAAACGCCGCCGCGCGCGCGGAACCACCCGCGCCATAAATCAGCACACGGGCGCCGCGAAGTATCATTTTCTTTTCCAGCGCGCGCAAAACTCCCAAATAATCGGTGTTGCTGCCGTGAAGCGATCCGTCCTTGCGCACCGTCACCGTATTCACGGCCCCGATCTTTTCCGCGAGGAGCTCCACCTCGTCCAGGTGGGTAAAGATTTTCTCCTTATGCGGCAAGGTCACGCTAAATCCCTGCACGCCAAAATCCGGCAACGCCTTCAGAAAATCCCTCAGGTTTTCAACCAGGAACGGCAAATAGACCGCATCCTTCCGAGCCGCTATGTAACCGGTGTTGTGCAGCAGTGGAGACAGCGAGTGGCCGACCGGATTGCCAATCACGCCGTACACCCGCGTCGCCCGCGTCAGTTCATGTGCGCGGTAAAGCGCTTTCAAGTCGTGCAACGGAATCTGTCCCGGCGCCGTGGCAGCCGCCACGGGAGCATACGCAAGCGCGCTTCCTTCGCGCAGGGCCAGCACCCGCGCCGGCAATCCGATCTCACCCATGGCAATGGCAACGACGTCTCGCGAACTCCGAGCCAGCCGCAGGATGCGCGCGCTGTCCCCCACACTCCGCGCCATCGCCGCCACTTTAATCGCGTTGGCGCCGCCCTCGGCCCGCAACGTCAGCTTCTTGGGAAACGCGGGCGTATTTCGAAAGTCGTGCATCGACAGAAGAACTTTTTCCGGCACCGCATAACCGCGCACGCTCTTCCCCGGCAACTCGCGAAGTGTTTCCACCTCCAGGTCGCACCACGCGCAACCCGCCTGTTTCGCTTGCATCAGCCAATAAAGTTCTTCGCCGGCGTCTCCAGCAAATTCCCCACCGGCAACACGGCGCCGGCAAGTGGCGATGAGCTGAGCCTTGCGTGGACGATGCCCTTTGAGCCATTTTAGAAAAGCGTGGCGCTCGCGGTCGCTCTTCAACCAATCCAGCCGGATTTCCGCCGTGGGCGTTTCGCGCAAGGCCAGCGCCAGTAAGCGCCGCAATTCGCGGGCAGTGGGGGCAGCCAGCACGCCGCAAAGCCGTGCGATCCCTTTGCCGAACGCGCCAGGCATGAAAAACCACCTCCAATCCATTGAAAATACGGTATCTAGGCTACCTTTGCAAATATGGAAAGTGCCGCCACCCATTTGGTTGACGCCACCCGGTGCCCTTGTTAGTTTCAAAGGTGCAAGTCCCCGCACGGCCCTTAACCGGCGTGAACTGAAGGAGTGCTGATCATGCGCGCAATTGCGACTGCAATGTCTTTCGCCACCCTGATGCTGGCCCTTGGCGCTTCCGCCCAGAACAATGCTCAGGTGCAAGTGGTCAACGCGAGCCATCCCGTTTTCGAAGCCACCTCGCCGGATTACTCGGCGGTTTATTGCTCGGGCTTCATTACCAATGACAAGGTACCTTCCGAAGTGCGACTGATTTCCGGAGAGGAGTCCGGCAACAAGATTGTTTTTACGAGCGGCGACTACGTCTACATCAACCGGGGTGCCGCGCAGGGCGTTCGTGTCGGCGACCGCTTCTCCATCGTACGCCCGGACAAGGATCCCAATAACGTACCGTGGTTCAAGTGGCAGGAGAAGCTTCTAAAAGCCATGGGCACGCAGTATGTTGATGCCGGGCAAGTGCAGATCACCACGGTTCATCCAAACGTCTCCACTGGTATGATCAAGTTTTCCTGCGACTACCTGCAGCGCGGCGATATCGTTCTTCCGATGGCCGAACGCCCGACGCCTCCATACAAACCGGCCGAAAAATTTGATAAGTTCGCGCCCGTCAGCGGCAAGTCCGTCGGGATGCTGGTGGCCGGCCGGGAATTCACGGAAGCGTACGGAAAGAACTCCACGGTCTACGTGAATCTGGGCACCAACCAGGGCGTAAAAGTCGGCGATTACCTCCGGATATTCCGCTACCAGGGCTCCACCGCGGAGACGTCGCGGAATTTCCCCGACTTTCAATACAGCATGTATGGATTCGGCAGCACCCCTGTAAAATATAAGTGGAACGACATTCCGCGCGACGTCATCGGCGAAGGCATCGTGATGAACGTCACCCGCAACGCCTCAACCATATTCGTCACCTACAGCAAGTTGGACCTGTACGCCGGCGATTACGTCGAAATCGAATAGTTCCTTTTCAATTTATCCTTCAAGGCCCGCGCTTCCCTACTGGCGCGGGCTTTCTTTTTCAACTCGTGCGCCGCGCGCCTCGGCTATGATTTCGCATTGAAATCCGTATAACTTCGTTTCCGGATCTTTCCACGCCTCGCGTGGAAGGCCCGCTTTCGCGCAGGTCTCCGCCAGAAATTGTTCCCTGCCCAGCCGGTGCTCCACCGCCACTTGGGGAAGCAGCAATCCGCGCCGCGATCCTTGCTCCACCAGCAGCCCGTGATTCCCTATTTCGACTTCCTCGGGGCGGATGGGCTCAAGCGGCGAGAGCAGCGATACTTCGATCTCCAGCGCCTCTAATTCCTCCACTCGCATCCGTGAAAAGCGCGGGTCGTGCAGCGCCGCGTCTGCGGCGCATCTCGCCACGGTCTCCCCAAGAGCCGTGTGGGCTTCAATCATTCCGATGCAGCCGCGCAATTTCGCGCCTACGTGCAAAGTTACAAACAGCCCGCGGCACTCCGCGAAAATGCCTGTAGTTGGAAAGGAGGGAAGCGGCCGCTCGTGGTGAACAGCGTGCAAAACGCCCTGGCGCGCAAGCTCCAGGATCGCTTTCCGATCTTCGTCAGAGAGGGACGGCATCCTGTTGCTTCTTCTGTGATTCCAGCATGCTCAGCTTGCGGCGCTGCTTGATGCGGTCATCCAGCCGGCTCCAGAAGCGGTGGAAGTATTGTGCTGCGGATACGAGCGCGCTGATGACCACCAGCCACAATAGGACCTTGGATATCGGGCGTAGCGACGGGTGGCGCGCCCCGGCGATCAGCACCGCCACGGCGCACACCTGCAGCACCATTTTCGTTTTGCCCAGGGCAGATGCGGCGATGGTGAAGCCCTCAGCGGACGCGATGTTCCGCAAACCCAAAATTGTGAACTCCCGTCCGATGATAATCACCACCATCCAGCCCGATACCAGATGCATGTCCACCAGGGAAATGAAGGCTGCCGAGATCAGGAGTTTATCGGCAATCGGGTCCAGCAGAATGCCCAGGGTTGTTACCTGCCTGTTTCGCCGGGCGAAATACCCATCGGCCCAGTCGGTGGCGGCCGCCATCAGCAGAATCAGGACGCCCCAGACCTCAAAATGCATGGGGAAACCCCATAATTCGACGTTAGGACTCCTTGTCAGCAGCACCACAATCAGCACCGGAACGAAGAAGATTCGAAGGACGGTAAGGGAATTCGGCAGATTCATAGTCGGGCGCGCCGGAAGGTAACTTTCGATGCCTTTCGGAACCACATCGGTCACTATAGACTCCGCCTCAGGCGGCGTCAACGGACTGCAAATTCATGTGATTCCGAGGCCGGGCAGTACTTAGATATAACCATCAGCGTTCGTCCGCCCCTAGACCCCCGGATACTCTTTCGTAACACCGTTGCTGCAAACCTGTGCAAAAGCCTTTTGAGAGAATCGCTCCTGTCGAGAAATCTCCTTCGGAGCCAATCAGTCCTATAACCATATAAGATTTGTATTTACATAGTGTTGCGAGCTGGATAACAATCGGCAATCAGGGCACCAGTGGAATCCTTGCCGTTGCTGCAACATGGGGCATCACCAGTTTCCACAATCTTTTCCACAAGATACGCCACCCGACGGAAACCACGGGCAAGCCAGAAAAATTGTCATATTCCTTTAACAATTGAGGAAAATGGAGGAGTTACTCGAAAGTGACTAAACCTGCCGGCTCTCGCCTTTTAGATCGCGTGCGGACCACGCAGAATCCGTACCGGGAAGAAGAACAACGCCCTCAGAAGCGCCAGGACTCCGTGGGCCGCAATGCCCACTATCCGGAAAGGCAGCAGAATCAACCACACAAACGGATAAGCAATCAGCGCCAGCAAGGCAATCGGCCAGCAGAACACCAGCAGGAGACACCACAGGAAAAAAGCAGCCATGGTCAGTTAACCTCTCTCACACCATGATACGCAGAGCCCTTCCCGGAAGTTCCCGCCTCCGCGTAGCTGCTTAATTTCAACCGGGTGGCGATGCTTTGCGGCACCTCGGCTTCCATGTCCATATGCGAATCGCTCACGTGGGAATGCAGCACCCGGCCGAGCGCGTGGATCAGCGCCAGCGACCTGCCCTCGCTCAGCGGCATGTGCAGCGAAAGCTTCACGATCGGATCCAGTGGGAGGGCCGCATCGATGCGCCGCAGCAATTCGTCGAGGCCTTCGCCTGTAAGCCCAGAAACCAGCACTGGCGGTTCGTCGCCGCCACCGTTGCGTCGGCACGCCGCTTCCAAGTTGCCGCGGCGTTCCGCGTCCAACTGGTCCACCTTGTTGAACACGCGAAGTCGCGGCGTTTCCTTTACGCCCAGGTCATCCAGAATCTTTTCGACTTCTTCCTCAAGCTCATCATGGTGCGGATTGGAAATGTCGCTCACCTGCAGCAGCAGCGCCGCTTCCTGGACTTCCTCGAGCGTGGCGCGAAACGCCTTGATCAGGCCCTTGGGCAATTGGCGGATGAATCCCACGGTGTCGGAGACGAGAACGCGGCGGTTCGACGGCAGGCGAATGGCGCGGATCGTCGGGTCCAGAGTGGCGAACATGCGCGACGACACCAGAACTTCGGCCTGGCTGAGCGCGTTGAACAACGTGGACTTTCCGGCGTTCGTGTAGCCGACGAGAGCCACCGTCCCGAGCGGCACGGCGTTGCGCGCTTCCCGCCGCAGCGCGCGCTGTTTGCGCACCTCATCGATGCTCACTTCGATCTTGTGCACGCGGTCGCGGATGCGCCGCCGGTCCGTTTCCAATTTCTTTTCGCCCGGGCCACGCACGCCGATGCGCCCGCCTCCCCCGCCGGCTCCGCCTGCGCCGCCCACTCCTTTGCCGCCCTGGCGAGACATCTGCGCGCCGCGCCCGGTCAGCCGCGGCAGCAGGTAATTGAGTTGCGCAAGTTCCACCTGCAACTGGCCCTCGCGGCTGCGCGCGTGTTTCGCAAAAATATCCAGGATCAGTTGCGTGCGGTCAATCACGCGCCGTTCAGTGATTTCTTCGATATTGCGCTGCTGCACGGGGGAAAGATCGCTGTCAAAAATAATCAACGGGGCGTTGGACGCATTTGCGGCGGCACGAATCTCTTCGAGCTTTCCTCGGCCGACCAGCGTCGCGGGATCCGCCGAGTCCCGCACCTGAAAAAGTGTTCCGGCAACTTCGCCGCCGGCGCTCTCTGCAAGCTCAACAAGTTCGGCAAGCGATTCCCTGCCCTGCTCTCCCGCGGGCATTCCGGGAAAACGCGGCGCGCGCTTCCAGCCGACCCCGACGAGGAGCACACGCTCAGCCGAAGAAATCTTGTGCTGTGTTTTCATGAGTGGTCTTGCGTCATCCCATTCGCGCTGAAGGCCCGCCGAGCGGAGAGGACCTGCGTCGTCCCCTCAATTATACGTCCATTCCACCGCCCCGGCGTAAGAGCCTTGCAACTGCGCGGTTGGTCAGTTTACAGTAACGCAACTTACCGGGAGTGAGGATTGGCTACCATCTACTTCCGACGAATGTAGCGAACACGTTTTCGAAATATTATGAATATGGCAGCCACAAGGTCCAGGAGAATAAAGCTGCTCCGTGAATGCAAGTATTCCGCCGCTATAACCGGGCTAGGGAGATTCCGGCCAGCCAACACCTGATTAACGAGGTTGCTGAATATCTCGGTGCTGGAACACGCAAGCATCGAATGGCACAATTGCGCGCAGACGGAAGGCCAGCACGAAATTTTTATCCTAAAACGACCCAGCCGCATTGTTTGCATTAGAATCTTATGACTATGAAGCGTCGCAAACGAAAGCGGAAGCCAAACCAGGACTCGAAGCCAGCGGACCAGATCATGATCCACGGTGAAACCGAGGAGCCCGCGAGTCCCGTCGAGATACAGGATGAACTGGAGAACTTTGCGAGCCCTGTCAACCTTCGCGATGAAAACGAGATACCTATCAGTCCAGTCGTGGAGTGCGCTGATACGGAAGAGCCCGCTCCCGATTCTGAGGCGAAAACCGGGGCTGACAGGCGCACTCATCCTCGATATGCCTTCACTGCTGCCGTTGAGGTCGCAGCGGACGAGCCCGGCGCACGGCTCAAAACGCGTGTGCGCGATTTGAGCCAGCAAGGCTGCAACATAGACACGGACAGTCCATTTCCTTTAGGAACATCCACGGACGTACGCATCACCAAAGGTGCGGAATCGTTTGAAGCCCGCGCAAGAGTTGTCTACAACCAACCAGGCAAGGGCATGGGTCTGATGTTTATTGCCGTGGTGCCGGGACAGCTTGGAACCCTGAACAGATGGATTGCCGAGTCCCGCGAGCTCTCGTGGCTCGCGGCTAATCGCCGCAGGAGTCAGCGGGTCCTCATGAAGCTCCCGGTGCGAATCTCTGCTCAGGCCGGTGCCCCATCGTTCTTTGAAGAGGATACCTACACTCTGGCGATCAGTGCCCATGGAGCTTTGATTGTCGTCACGGCGCCGGTGTACCGGGGACAGCGGTTCACCCTGTCGAACGTCCAAACAAACGGGGCGCTGGAGTGTATTGTGGCTCACGTTGACAAGGCTCCGGGCGAGCAAACTACTAAGGTGGGTGTCGAGTTCATGCTGCCCAATCAAACATTCTGGCGCGTGGCTTTCCCCCCGAAAGACTGGACCCCGCGCCATCCAGACGCGAAATCCAGGTAAAATTCGCGAACGGTGCTGAAACCCCGCCTGAGTGACTCCACCAGGCCGGCGATAATTTGCAATTCCCACCGATGCCACCAGGAGTTGGAGCAGGCCAATGTGGAGCTAACAATCGATTTTATCGGCCCCACAATTTAGGTTGATGTACGAAGAGAGTGCTGAGGAACGCGAGGTGCTGCGATGAGCATCGGACAAGCCACGGTGAGTTTGCCAACGATTGACGAAGTGCGGGCGGCGGCGGAGTCGGTCTATCGCCTGATGCTGCCGACGCCGCAGTATCGCTGGCCGCTGCTCTGCGAGCGTCTTGGAACCGAAGTTTGGGTGAAGCACGAAAACCACACCCCGATTGGAGCGTTCAAGGCGCGCACCGCTATCGTCTATGCCGAGGAACTGCTCAAGCGCCAGCCCGGCACGCGCGGCTTGATCGCGGCAACGCGCGGGAATCATGGGCAGTCGGTCGCGCTGGCGGCGCAGCGAAAAAAGCTGGAATGCGTGATCGTGGTGCCGCACGGAAATAGCGTGGCGAAAAACGCGGCGATGCGCGCACAAGGCGCCAAGCTCATCGAACACGGAGAAGATTTTCAGTCCGCGCTGGAGCACGCGAAGAAGCTGGCAGCGGAGCTGGGCTATCACCTGGTGCCGCCCTATCACCGGGATATTGTGCTGGGCGTAGCGACCTACTGGCTGGAACTGTTCACCGCGGTGCCGGAGATTGATGTAGCTTACGTCCCGGTCGGAATGGGATCGGGGATTTGCTCGGCTGCGGCCGTGCGGAATGCGTTGAGACTGAAGACGAAGCTGGTGGGCGTGGTCTCCGAGCAAGCGCAGACCTATGCCTTGTCCCTGGAACAGAAGAAAATCGTGGAAGCCCCGGCACAAACGAAGCTCGCGGACGGCCTGGCCTGCCGCAGAGGAGACGAAGACGCGCTGCAAGTCATGCTCGAAAATGTCGACCACATTGTCCGCGTGAGCGACGCGGAAGTCGCCGCCGCCATGCGCGCGATGTTCACGGATACCCACAACGTGGTCGAAGGAGCCGGCGCATCAGGCTTGGCCGCAGCAGCGAAAGAAGCGCCCGCGCTAAAAGGCCAACGCGTGGCTCTGATCGCCACCGGCGGCAACGTGGATCAAGACGTCTTCGCGCGGGTGCTAGCCGAGACAGGCACAGCAGCTTAGTCTGGCGACTTTAGTTTATTGAATGTAGGAACGTTTACTTCTTCGAATCCAGGCAGGGCAACGCGGCGATTTTCGCTTCCGGCGTATCGTAGCTGCCGGCCCCTCTCTCGCCCTGCATGGACAGGAACACCCAATCGCTCTGTTCCTCCGCCGTCCTGCTGAAGGCCATCACAAGCCGTTCTTTGCCCCTCGGTTGGTAGCTCACGGTCCGCATCACGACCGGATACACTTCCTTCGTCACGTCCTCGGCTGCCGCACCGCATCGCGCGAACAAGCTCTCCGGCGTCAATGTTGCCATGGCGTGCAGTTGCCGCCGCTCCCGCGCATTCTTGGCCCACTCGGCTGCGCGCGCCGATAAATTGACAAGCGCCAAAACTCCGATAATGGTTCCCGCGGCCATCATCCACACTCGCTTCGTTCGCTTCAGGAAAGCCGAAACCTCCGCCAGCGATGTGGGCAAGTTGTTCTTTGCAACTCCCAGCAATCCCGCAATTCCCGACGTTTGCGCCGCCTGCTGCCGCGTTGCCGCATTTCCTGCCGGCAAAGCCGGCGCGGTTATTTCCGCCGGAGCCGACACGGGTGCTACCGGAGCCCGTTCGCCCGAATACGCATTTTCCTTTGGTTTTGTCTCGTCCATGATTTTCCTGCCTTTGCGCTAACTCACCTTTTCCACGCGCTGCTTTTCTCTTGTAGGGCCCGCCGGCTGCCTGCCCGCCCCAGGAGGGCGGCGGGCCGCTCTGCCCACGTAGCGGCCACCTTCAGGTGGCCAAGATTGCGTGCCGTTCTTGCCTTTGTAGCGGCCGCCGTCCTCGGCGGGCGTCAGTGTCCCGCCGGGGCTTGCAGCCAGTTGATGACTCGGCGCCGGTAAGACACTTGTGAGGTGCCCATCGGCTCTCGCAGCCAATGAAGCGTGCGCTGCCAGCCCACAGTGAACAAGTTCGGCCCACGCTCGACAACCTCCGGCGGGTTAGCCGGCGTCGTTGGCGAAGGGGGAATCCAGTACGGGCTCGCTTCTGCCACGACACTTCTGGTGATTGGGTTCGCAGTTTGCCGCTCTCCCGGCGTGGACGTGATGGAGAGCTTCAGCAGCGCCCCAATCTGCTCCTGAAACGCCCTCATGGTTCGCAGAAAATTGCGCGCAAACCAGACCGCTGCGACCAGGAACCCGATCTGGGCAAGCAGGCTTCCCAGCGCATACCAATCCTTGATAGGCAAGGGACTGAAATCGTTCATTTTTCCACCTTGGGCCGGTACCCAGCAATTTAGGCGCAGGCGTATACGGTGAAAACTGGCATGAAGTACAAGAAACGGGCAGGTGTGTCCTACTGCCCTCAGGCCTCGTCAGCCCAACGATTTAGATGGATCATGCAAATGCGTGTCTTGGGAAAGCCATCCCGGTCTAATTGTTGCTGCATTCCACTTTCTGTTCCACCTCGACCGGCTTGTCGAGCACCAAATATGGCTTGAAGACCCATTTTCGCGCCGAGTCCTCACATGCTTTAAAGGCCTCGGGAGGGCCTGCGACTCCTTGCGCGCTAATTACATGCCCATCCTTGCCAATGACGATTTCCAGCTTGACGATAAAGTGCTGCGACCTCAGAGGGGCCGGGAATTGAGGGTAGCTGGACATATTGACCGGTGTCGGATTCACACCAGAGACTCTGTCACCAAGTAGCGCAACGGCATCCCGTGGCGGGATAAATTCCGCGTCGTCAAAATGCGAAATCAGCTCAACCTTTTCCACTCGCAAATCCAGGTACGGTTTGCCCCCGTCCGTAACATCCACTTCCCTCGCGAGATTCCGTCCCTGGAACGGCAGGATTTGATTGTAAACGGTCTGGAACCAGCCATCTCCACGGCTGTAACGGAGGATCGGACTTTCCGGTTCAAAACAATACTGGGTCGGGTCACTAATTCTCGAGTCTCTTTCAATCAAAGTGCATTGAAGTTTGTGACCGCTGAAGGTGCGCTCCACGCTTCTCGCGTGAAAACCCTGGAGTGTAGCAGCGTATGCAAATGGGGCCATTACTTCCGCCCGAACCTGCGACTGTGCGCGGTTGGGCCAAGCCTGGTCCCCGTAACGGTACAAACCCTTGTCTGTGGCATAGTCCGTTTGATTAAAATTATCGCTCTTGTAGATGCGCTTGTACTTCTTTGCCCCAACCCAGTATTCCTCGTACACGCCGCTGTGCACATTGTCCCCATCTTCATCGAACTGGTCGTAGGTCACCACAATGTGCCATGGAAGCAGGTCCGGCGACTCCAGTCCGTTCAAGGTTTTCTGTTTGCTCAGCCGCTCCGGCAGATTCAGGGCATCAGGGCCTTCCTTCTTTTTCTCGCTTTTAAAACTAAAGGTTGCGGACCTCGCGGGAGGAACGGCAATCACCGAATCCGATTTCGTCTCGGTTACCACGACAACTGTTTTCAGATCCCCAGTTCCCCTGGCTGGAGTGGGATGCGCCTCTTGTCCGTGGACCACGGCAAGCGAACTAACTACCAAGATTGAGCACGATACGAAGCGAAGCCGCCGTAGCATATGTTGTATCTAACGAGGTGATTTATCCTGCCGCGCCATTCTAATATGTTTGTGAATTAAGGAGTAAGGGGTAAAAGCAAGACTCCCGACGACCCATACTAGAGGCCGTTGTGGCAACTACTCCACCTGTAACTGGAAGCGTACAGATGCAAGCGCTTGCTCTTGAATTGAAATGTCCTGGCCGAATCCTGAGAGCCAGTGGATCTGCCCGTCGCGACGGAACCACGTCAGTTGTCGCTTCGCGTAGCGGCGTGTTGCTTGCTGAATCGCGGCTTGGGCTTCTTCGAGTTTCATTTCGCCGTTGAGCACCCCGCGCAATTCGCGGTAGCCGATAAAATCGAAGGGCTTCGCGTCCGCCGGCAAGCCGCTGGCGACGAGCCCGCGCACCTCTTCCCTCCATCCGGCGGCCAGCATCGCGTCCGTGCGCGTATGAATCCTTTGATAAAGCGCCTCGCGCTCCGGGGAGAGTCCGATCTTTACGGCGCGCCAGCCGCGCAGCGGATTTCTTCCGGCGCGATGCACTTCGGAGAGCGGCTTCTTTGCGAGCAAGCAGACTTCGACGGCGCGGATCAGTTTCTGCTCATCCCCCTGCGCGATCTTTTCGGCGGAAGGCAGATCCAGCCGCTTCAACATGCGGTGCAGATGTCCCGGCGGATGCGCCGCGACGCTGGCCCGCAGCCGCTCGCGCAATTCTTCGGAGCGCAACGGCACGTCGGCGAGCCCTTCGAGCAGCGCACGCAGGTAGAGCCCCGTGCCAACGGTGAAAATCGGCAGCCGCTTTCGGGCGCGAAGCACTGCCAGCACGGCAATGGCCCGCTCGCGATAATCCCCCGCGGTCGCTGCTTCGCGCGGATCCAGCACATCGATCAAATGATGCGCCACGCCCTGCCGCTCTTCGGGCGAAGGCTTCGCCGTGCCGACATCAAACCCGCGATAAAGTTGCGTGGAATCGCAAGCGACCACTTCGCCGCCAACCTGTTGCGCGAGCCAGACCCCGAGCGCCGATTTTCCCGAAGCGGTTGGCCCAACGATGGCAATCAGCGGAGAATCGGCGTGTGCGTTCATTTGGGAAACAGCAGCGGCCACGCGCGGCTAAGCAGCACCGCCAGCACAATCAGCGCCAGCAGCACACTGCCGATCACCTGATGCCGTGAAAGTTTCATGCCTGGCCTTATTGGGTCGGTGGCTGCAGGTTGTAATAATACGTGAATCGCAATTCGATGTAAGGCCCCTTGAATTGCGGCGGCAACTGCGGAAACGGATTCGAGGCGCGGATAGAGGAAAACGCCGCGCGGTCCAGCGGCTCCTTGCCCGAACCGTACACCTGAATCGGCATTCCGTCCGGAACAGAGCCATCGCGCATAATCTTGAACTGCAGAGAAACCACGCCCTGCTCGCCGAGACTCACCGACGGCGGCATCACCGCTTCCCAATTCCCTTTTACGATATAGTAAATACGCCGGAAATAATCGCTGAAATCAACGCCCTCGGTGTCCGTGAGCATTTCAATCCCGGCACCATGGCTTCCCTTTCCTCCATGGCCGCCGCCGCCCGAAGGCAATTGGCTCCCGCCTCTGATCGCCACCGGGGCGTTTGGCTTGGTCCCACGCGCGGCATCGCGGATCAAATCCCCCGGCGAACTGGTCTTCGGCAGGATCAATCCATTTTCCGGTACCGGCATGTCCGGGTTTTCAAGTTTCGTCGGCGTCTTCGGAAGATCGCCTCGCGAAGGAGACGGTGTTGGCGGTGGCGTCTGCGCAGCCGCATTCGCCTGCGGCGTGGGCGCGCTTGGCAAGTCGCGCTTGGGCGGCTCGGGAGTTGGTTGCGGCACCGGCGGCGGCTCCACGTGCGGCGCGACCTTACTGATCACGCGCGGGTCGACCCGCACGGACTCGTGCGGCGAGGGAGCCGGTGAAGGCTTCAGCGATTCCAACGCTCCCGGCGGCAGCAGCACGGTCATCTGCCGGCGCGCGATATCTTCTTCTTCGCTAGATCGAATATGCGGGCTAAAAAGTTTTGGCGAAAAAATCAACAGCAAGATCAGCAGAATGTGAAAGACAACGGACGCAACCGTGGTGACGCGGTCTTCGGTCGTCGGCTTGCCACGCCACTCCGGAGGCAGAAAAGCCGCTTCTCCACTCTGGAAGAGATCCGGCTCAACCAGGTCTTCCGAAATCGGCGGAAGGGGAGAAAACTCCTGGGGCAGAGCCGCACCAACCGGAATGCTGATCCGCTCGTCCATGTCGGTGGGCTGCGGCGGCAGATGGGACTCCTCTTCCCGCTGCACCGCTTCTATGTTCACATCGCGTGGAACCACCACGCGGGCGGCGATGGAATCCAGCGGCAGATTGGAGGGAATCGTCGAATGGCCATCCAGCTGTACGATTGGCAACGCTGCAGGGACCAACGTGCGTTCGTCGAGCGTCGTGGGCCGCCGCCGCGTCGTCGGAACATCCTCGGCGGGCAAACGCGCACCGACAGGGACTAGGGTCCTGGGAATCATTGGCTCGCTTTATCCGGGTAGCTCTTGGCTACTGGTTGGACGCGCTCATCATGCTCACGGATGCTTTGCATGACGCGACATGCCAATTCCAGCGCCGCCCGCCCGGCTACCCCGTCTGTCTTGGGCGCGACCCGGGTGCGAACCGCGGCGGCGAAGGCTTCGAGCTCCGCGCGCAAGGGTTCGACGGCCGGGGCCGCCAGCTTCTCAAATCCAAACTCGGGCTGCGGCCCGGGCTTTTTCACGCCGACGCGCAACGCATCGCGCCGCGCGTAGTCGAGCGAAATGTATTCGTGGTGCTGAAAAAATCTCATCTTGCGCACGCGCTCGGTGGAAACCCGGCTGGCGGTGACATTGGCCACCGCGCCGCCCGAAAATTCGATTCGCGCGTGGGCGATGTCCACCTTGTCGGTCAGCACGGGGATGCCCACGGCTTTCACTTCGGTCACCGGCTCTTTCACCAGCGCCAGCAGAATGTCCAGGTCATGAATCATCAGGTCGTAAATCACTTCCACGTCCAGGCTGCGCGGCGTGAACACGCCCAGCCGGTGGACTTCAAAAAAAAGCGGCCGGTTCAGGATCGGCTCAACGGCAATCACCGCCGGGTTGAACCGCTCCACATGCCCGACCTGCAGGATGCGCTGGTGGCGGCGCGCCGCTTCGAGCAGCGCATCCGCTTCCGCAAGCGAAGCCGCCATGGGCTTCTCCACCAGAACGTCAATGCCCATGGCCATCAAGCGGCAGCCAACTTCGGCATGCGCCACCGTGGGCACGGCAACACTCGCTGCATCCACCGCGCCCTGCAAATCCTCGATGTTGCGGAAAGCCCTGGTCCCAAACTCTTTCGCGATTGCTTCCGCGCGCGCCGCGTTCTGATCCAGCACGCCCGCAAGCTCGACGCTATCCATTTCCCGGTAGACGCGCGCGTGATTGCGCCCGAATTCGCCGGCGCCCACAACGCCCACACGAATCTTCCCGTGTTCCCCAACCACACCACGCCGCTCGCTCATTCTTTGTTCATTCCCCGAAGATCCCCGGCGGGTTCCGCAGTTTGAGTGAAAGGAAAGGCCTGAATGGAGATTCCGGCATCGTCGGCCATGGCAATCAGTTTTTCCCGGTCAAAGAGGAGCGTGCGGTTTGCGTCAATGGCCAGCGCCGTCGCCCCGGCCAGCTTCATGGATTCGACGGTGGGCAAACCGACCACGGGTACATCGAAGCGCATGTCCTGCCTGGGTTTACTCACCTTTACGACCACCAGCGGACGGCCGTTGGCGAAACGTGCGGCGCGCGCAATCGTTTCGTCCGTGCCCTCCATCGCTTCCACGGCCACGCAAGCACGGTCGGCCACGACCACGGTCTGCCCGATGTCTTTCGCCGCAATGTGGCGGGCAATTCCCAAACCAAATTCGATGTCTGCGGCTTCATTTTCGCTGGGAACGCGCCGCGTCAACACGCCCGCCTCCGGCAGCAGCGGCTTCAGAAACATCGTCGAATCCACCAATTGAATGCCTTCTTCCTCAAGAACCTTGGCCACCGCGCCGATCAGTGAATCGGTGTTTTTTCGCGGCAAAGAGAAGAGCAACTTGGCCAGCTTCCAGTCCGGGCGGATGGAGCTGAAAATTTTGTTGTGCTTCACTTGCCCGGCCATCACCGCGCGCTTCACGCCTTCGCTTTGCATCAGTTCGATCGCCTTGCTGAGTTCGCCGAGGCTCACCCAGTGCAGCCGCTTCGCAATCTTTTCCAGTTCCGGCGAAGCCTCTTCTTTCAATGCGATCACCGCCATTTCGATGCCCTGGCTGCGCGCGCCCTCCAGGACCAGGAAAGGAAATCTGCCGTTCCCCGCGATCAGGCCCCAGCCGGTGGTGCTTTGCATTGTCTCTGGCATGAAAATCCGGTCAGCTTTACTTCACGATGCCGCGTTCGGCCTTTTCGACGAATTCCACCAACTCCTTCACGTCGGCGGAATCCCCCATCGTCTTTTGAATATCTTCGAGCGCTTGCGAAGTGTTTTTCTTCGAGCGAGTCAGCACGCGAAATGCTTTCTGCAGCGCCTTGATGCGCTCCGCGGGAAATCCCTTGCGCTCCAGGCCAATGGTGTTCGGGCCAAAGCATCGCGTCTCCCGCTCCGTCACGATCAGCGAAAACGGCGGCACATCCTGGGTAATCACCGTCGCCGCGCCGATATACGCGTAGCGTCCCAGGCGGCAAAACTGGTGCACTGGTGAAAACGCACCCAGGGTAACGAAATCCTGCACGGCCACGTGCCCGGCGAGCGTTGCGCCATTCACGAACAGCGTGTTGTTGCCGATCTGGCAGTCGTGCCCTACGTGCGAGTACGCGAGGAAAAAATTATCGTTGCCGATCCGCGTGACGCCGCCGCCCTTCGCGGTTCCCCGGCTGATAGTTACATGCTCGCGAAAAATGTTCGCGTTGCCCACCTGCAGTTCGACGCGCTCGCCGCGGAAAGTGTAGTCCTGCGGATCGCCGCCAATCACGCAAAAAGGGTGAAACACATTGTTCGCTCCGAACTTCGACGGGCCCCGTACCACCGCGTGCTCGTGCAGCACGCACCCGCTGCCCAACTCAACTTCCGCGCCCACCACCGCATAGGCGCCGATCTGCACGCCTGTACCAAATTTCGCTTCCTGTGAAACGATCGCCTGCGGATGAATATTTGTGCCAATGCCCATTTACGATTTTGCGGGCTCTTCCCGGTCGGCCATCACGCAGAGCATCTTCGCTTCCGTCGCCAGATTTCCTTCGACGAACGCCTTCGCTTCAATCTTGCAGAGATCGCCCTTCCACGTGACGATATTCACTTCAATGCGCAACTGGTCTCCGGGCACCACCGGCCGCCGGAATTTCACATCGCTCATCGAGGCCAAGTACAGCAGTTTCTTCTCACGGTCGGGAATTTCCTGCAGCAGCAACAATCCTCCGGCCTGGGCCATCGATTCCAGAATCAGAACGCCCGGCATCACCGGCTTGCCCGGGAAATGCCCCTGAAAAAATCCTTCGTTGATGGTGACGCTCTTGATTGCCACGATGCGCTTGAAGCGCTCCATCTCGACAACTTTATCGATCAACAGAAACGGATAGCGATGCGGCAAGAATTTCTGGATCTCGTTGATGTCGAGTTGCGTTCCCACTTGTGTGTCGCTCATGGCCACAGAAAAGGCTCCCTCCGCTTGTTCGCAAACCTCTTATTATAAGGGTTTTCGGTTCTCCCTACAGCTTAACATTTTGCCGGCTGGCCGCGGCGGGCGATGCCCCTCTCATCGGGTTTCGCCGGGCGTGCTACCATGCCTTTTCCATGACCCGACTTCCCTTCCTCCCCTACTTCCGCAAACGGCTCCCACAGATGTTGGAGACGCTGCGGGAGGTGACGCTGCTCGAATCCCCCAGCCTGGAGAAGGAGCCGGCGGACCGGTGCTGCGAATTCCTGGCGGAAAAATGGCTGCGCCACGGCACCATCGTTCAAGTCCTCAAGCAGAAACATCGCGGTGATCACCTCCGCGTGGTCTGGAGGCCCCCGGCTGGGCGAGCCAAATCGCAACTTCTGGTGCTGGGCCACTACGACACCGTCTATCCCACCGGCACGCTGGCCAACATGCCCTTTCGTATTTCCGCCGGCAAGGCGTACGGTCCAGGCACCTTCGACATGAAAGCCGGAATTGTCCAGGCGCTGTTCGCGCTCGAAGTGCTTCGCGAATTGCGGGCGCCGGTGCAGAAAAGCCTGGTCTTTCTGTGGACCTCCGACGAAGAGATCGGTAGTGAATCTTCGCGCAAATTAATTGAAGACGAAGCCCGGCGCAGCGACGCCGTCTTCGTGCTCGAGCCGTCGCTGGGACCACGCGGGTTGCTGAAAACTTCGCGCAAAGGCGTGGGTGAAGCCGAACTCATTGTCCACGGCCGTGCTTCGCACGCCGGACTCGCTCCCGAAAAAGGAGTCAACGCGGTGCACGAACTCGCCGCGCAAATCGCGCGCCTCGAGAAGTGGAACGACTTGCGCCGTGGCGTGACGATCAACGCCGACATCGTCTCCGGCGGCTCGCGCGCCAACGTGATCGCCGACCGCGCTCAGGCCACGCTCGATCTGCGCGCCTGGCGGCATGCAGACATGCGCGCGCTCGAAAAGCGGCTCCATTCCCTCAAACCTGTGCATCGCGGCGCAAAACTCGAAATCCGCGGCGGCTTCGATCGCCCCCCACTCGAACGCAAACACAGCGCCGCGCTTTTCGCCCGCGCCAAAGCCATCGCCCGGGAACTGGGCTTTCCCCTCGGTGAAGCCGCGGCCGGCGGCGGCTCCGACGGCAACTTCACCGCCGCGCTCGGCATCCCCACCCTCGACGGCCTCGGCGCCGTCGGCGACGGCGCCCACGCCACCTACGAACACATCATCGTCAACGCCATGCCCCAGCGCGCCGCCCTCCTCGCCGCTCTTCTAACCAACCTTTAGGCCTGATGCATGATTATCCTGTAGCTCACCCCTTTAGGGGTGAGGCCGTCCCCCGCGCCGGCAAGATCGTGCCGTGGAAAGGAAAACCATCAGGCCTCGAAGGCCTGAGCTACAGATCGAAGAACCATGAGCCCTAGCCTCTTAAGGTCGCTCTTAAACTGTTTTTATCTTCCGTAGTTTTTCTTCAGGTATTCCGCGGTGGCCTGCATCAAATCGGCGTAATCGTCGTGCAACACTTCACGCACGGCCTGCTCCGTCGCAGTCCCCGTGGCGAGGCGATCGAGAATCCGCTCGACATCACCCATGCCCTGGGTCTGCACGATGTATTCGACATTCGCCAGCGCCCACGCATAGGCATAGCTCGCCATCGGACCCGGCAGCCGCATCCACGAACCCTCCAACTGCCCGAGCGGCGCGGCTTGCCCCGCGTCATACACTTGCAGCAGCACGGCAGCGCTTTCATCGCTGCGCCTTCCTTCCATCCACTGCGCCACGCCTTCCTGAATCCAGGTCGGCGCCCGGCCGTGCGTTTTCTGCTGGATAAAACTGTGCGTCAGTTCGTGGCGCAGGACCCGGGACAACTCCGAATCCACCGCGCTCAATCCCTGCACCGGAACGCGGATTCGCCCATCGTTCAGCGCGCCCACCCAGCCGGGCGCCCGCGTGATATCCGCAAATCCTTCCGACGTGTATAAAACAACGCCAATCGGATCCGGCGGCGAAAAATTCAGCTCCGATTCGATCTGCTGGTAATGCCCTTCCAGCACGTGGAGCACTTCGCGCGCCAGCGTAGGCTCGGCCGCGCCGTTGTACTTCAGCTGGAAATGCGCGCTTTCGTTTTCCCGGTAATTTTCTTCCTCGTTCTTGTCGCGAAGCGCCTTGTCCAGCGCCGCCTGCACCTCCGAATCGGGCCGTAGCGCGAGCGATTTCTTCCACTCGGCAACGGCCTGGTCCGGGCGGTTCAGCCCGTAATATGTCCAGCCTTCCAGTTTGTAGACGTCGGGGCTCTTCGGCGCGAAGCGTTTCGCTCGTTCCAAATATTCGAGGGACTGCTTGAATTCGCTCCGCCGCAGATATACGTAAGCCAGGTCCATCAGCATGGCCGGATCCTCCGGCGCGTAAATCACAGCCGCGCGCGCGTCGGCCAGCGCGCGTTCCAGATCGCCTTTCACCATTTCGAATTGCGAAGCGGCATGATGCGCTCGCGCCGCCTGATTCGCCTGAGCGCTGCCCGCGGCCGCCCCGCTTTCGAGGTGATTGATATAGTTGCGATCCACCGCGCCGTCGTGCACCGCACTCCTGTCTATTTCGGACTCGCCAGCGGTTGCGGGTGTTTCAGGAGGCTCCAGGTTGAGGCTTGCCGCCGCGGCCGCCGGTGAACCCATCCCCGGAACCAATCCGCCCTTCTCGATGTGATCCACAATCGATTTTGGCAGGGCCATCTGTCCGGCTGAAGTTTCGTAGCGGACTTTGTCGCCGTCTTCCACTACGTTGTACGCGATGATCTTCCCGCCATTCTTCAAGACAATCTTGTCCGCGCGCGCCGCGCCCGCAAGCAGCAAGACGCACGCCAGCATGGCCACAACTTTCGGAAGGTGGTCAAATCTCCGGCGCATCCATCTATTTTAACTCGTCGCGGGGAGGTTAGGCGTCCGCCTTGTTCCCACATGCCGAATGTGTCTACACTCATTTCATGCGGCTTCGTCTCCTCCTGGTGGTTTTCTGGTGTCTTTTCCCCTCGTTGTGCCGTGCAGCGGATTCTTCCCCGCGCGAGCTTCTCACCGCCCTGAATGCCCTGGCGATTGATTCGCAACACGTGTACACGGTTTCCACCAAAGACCGCGTCGAACTCCGTAAGGCCGACACCGTCCTGGCCTTTCAGGACGGCAAAATCGCTTTCTTCCAGTCGTTCGAAGGCCGGATCACCGGCTTCGTCTTTTCCGGTGTGGGCCACGTCGTGGCGTTGCCCCGCGACCCGGTGGAAAAGCAGCAGGTCGCGCGGTTCCTCGGAGCGCCGGTGCTCGACGAGCAATTTCTTTCCGCTTACGTACGTTTCACGGACGGCACGGACCAGGAACTTCTGCGAGAACTGCAGCGAGCGGGTTTGACGCCGGCCGTGGATGAACAGTTCGCTTCCCTTTGGTGGGCAAGCCTGGACCACCTTAATCCCTCCCACTCTCTGCGTATTCTGATCGAAAAATATTCCAATCCCCCGGCGGCCTTTTTCCACGCGGGAATCGATGGAGTGCTGACCGGTCCGCTCGACATTCTTCTAGACGGAATGCAAAACGAAAATTTCACCCTGGGCCAGCCCCGGACTGTCGGAAAAGCCACCTACTACGATGTCTGGAGTTCCTACCGGATGCCCGACTCCGTTGTGTTTCGCATGGGGATCGACGCGACCCATTACCGCATTGACACCGCAATTCATCCCGACAATTCGCTGGAGGCAAGCGCGTCCATCGAATTCCGCGCCTCCGAGGGTTCACAACAGTTTCTTGGCGTCCAGCTTTCGCGTGCGTTGAAGATCGCCGTCGTCACCGGCGACGACGGCGAAGCTCTCCCGTTCTTTCAGAACGAAGGCCTCACCCAGCAGGAAATCAATTCCCGCGGCCAGGACGCGCTGATCGTATTCCTGCCCAAACCGCCCGCGCCGGGCAGCACGTTCACTCTGCATTTCCGCTACAACGGCAACGTCATCGAAGACGCGGGCAACAGCGTTCTGTTTGTCGGCGCGAGGGAGAGCTGGTATCCCCACTATGGTGATGCATCCGAATTCGCGCTCTACGATTTAACGTTCCACTGGCCGAAGCGGCTTCGCCTGGTGGCCACCGGATCAAAATCCGCGGAACGCGAGGAGGGCGATTCGCGCGCGGCCACCTGGAAAACCGAAATTCCCGTGCCGGAGGCTGGATTCAACCTGGGCGAATACGCCAGCAGTTCGCTGCCCTCGGAAAATCGCACCATTGATGTCTACGCGAACAAGCAGCTCGAGGAAATTCTGCGGGCTCGCTTGTCGGCCGTCACGCCTCCTGAAGATGCTTCGCGGCACACCTTCATCTCGAAACCCCCGATGGAAAGGGACCTGCCCGCACTGCCGCCAAGCCCCGCTGGTTTCCTTAAACAGTTGGCGCGCGAAATCGACTCCTCAATCCGCTTTTATGAACTGTACTCCGGCCCGTTTCCTTTCCGGAATCTTGGGGTTTCGCAGATTCCCGGCACGTTCGGCCAGGGCTGGCCGGGTCTGCTGTATCTTTCCACCTATTCGTTCCTGCCCGACGAAGCACAGTACCGGGCCGGGCTGAACCCCACGGGCCGCGCGTTCTTTACCGATGTGGTGCCGTTTCACGAAGTCGCTCATCAATGGTGGGGAAACGTGGTGGGCTGGTCTTCGTATGAGGATCAATGGATCGATGAATCGATTTCCGAATATCTCGCCCAGCTTTTTGCGGATTCACAGAAGAATCAGGACCATTCGCTCAACACCTGGCTGGCCCACTACCGAAAACGCCTGACCACCAAAGCAGAAGGCGAGGATCGCGTTCCATCGGACATCGGCCCCGTCATCATTGGACGACGTCTGATTTCTTCGCGCTCGCCCGACGCCTACAATGTTGTGGTCTACGCGAAGGGAACGTGGATTATGCACATGCTGCGCGAGATGCTCCGGCAATCAAACGCCACCAACGGAAAAGATCCCGACACGCGCTTTATCGCCCTGTTGCACACGCTGGTTTCGAAATATGCAAGAAAGGCGCTGACCACCGCCGACCTGCAGCGCGAAGTTGAGGCTGTCATGACTCCCCGGATGGATCTGGAAGGCGGGCGCTCGATGGAATGGTTTTTCGACGAGTACGTCCGCGGAACCGGCATCCCGCACTATAAAGTGCAGTTCACCTCGCGCAGCAGCGAGAAAGGATTTCAGATTCGCGGCAAGCTGCTGCAAGACGGAGTGCCACGCTCGTTTATTGCGCCCGTGCCCATTTACGCCACCACCACCCTGGGACGTACGATTCTCCTCGGCACCGTCGTCGCCACTGGCGAAGAAACAAGTTTCACATTCACTTCCGCCGCTCAGCCGCACAAGCTGCTGATCGACCCGCACATGACCCTGCTCTGCATCCCGGAGTGAAGCAGGAAACTTCTTCGCTTCGTTATTTCAGCAGTTCATTACTTCTTTGCTTCTTCTCTTTCAGCCACTCTTCCCGCAGCGGGCTCTTCGGATTCGGCTCCGCCTTGCCCTGCTCTCCCAGCACATAGGGAAACCCGTCGGGATCCTGCGGTTGCCCCGCCAGCAGTCCCGCCTGCGCCAGATCGCTGATGCGCTTTGCCCGCTGCTTTGTTTTCTGTTCGTAAACGTCCGCGATCTGGTTGATCGCCCGCAAATCCATTTCCATCTTCACCAACCGTAGGTGGTCTTCGGCGTTTTTGCGCATGTCCTGGTTTGTGGACGTCCGATAGATATCCAGCCACAGTGCAAAGGAAGTCTCCAGGGATTCCCCTTCCCCCGCAATTTTTGCCGCCATGATCTTCATAAAAGGCGGTGTGTTCGGCAACTTGCTGCCCGCCTCAAACGCCTGTGACGCCTTGAGGTAATCCTTTTTGTCGAAGTAATAGACGTTTCCGAGATCCTGGTAGAACCTCCAGTACACCGGGTTGGCTTTCATGCCGCGCTGCAAGAGTTCCACGGCATGATCCGGTTGGCCCGCGCCGCGCGGGGGAGCATCGCTTAAAAACATGGCGCCGAAACGGTAAGCGACGAGCAGATTCGGGTCCAGCGTGGTCGCAATATCAAGCAGGGGCCAGAGTTGATCCAGATTCTGGTCGTGCGCCTGGTGTTTCCCGCCAAAGTATTGCACCGCGCGCGTCCAATAGATCGCCCCCAACAGCGGAGCGTATTCCAGGCTCAATTTTTTCATTACCGCCGGTGAACGCAGCGAGAGTTCGTCGTTTCCGAGCTGCAGCGTTGTTCGTTCCGCATCCACTCTTTCCTGCAGCTTCCACACGCATACGAAGCCAGCCAACAGCACGGCGGCCAACAACACTCCGGAACTCGCTCGACGTTTCATTTCAGATTGCGCCGCGAAAATACGACGGCGGCTCCCGTCAGCACGATCGTGATGTACAGAATGGCATACAAAGTTGCCTGCCAGACAATCACGGAGGGAACGCCGCGTCCATGGACCACCGCACCCATCACGTCGAAATTCTGGAAATTCGGCAGCAGGTAGGAAATGCCGCGCATCAGCCGCAGCGCTCCCGGATCGATGTCCACGCCGTGAACGGTGCGCAAGTCGGCGGCAAACAATCCCGCCACATACATTCCTGCCGTAAACAAAATGGCCAGGAACGGCGTGGTGAAGCAGGAAAAGAGGAGTGCCAGAGCCACGATTAGCGCGAGTTTCAGAAGTATCAGATAGACCGCAACGAGGATATAGGCATCACTTTTCAGCAGCGGGTGCTTCACGGTCCACAACGCGATATACAATCCGGCGGCCATCGCCGCTGTGTTCACTGTCAGCGTCATCACTAAACCGAAGAATTTACCCAGCAAAAATTCCCTGCGCTTTACCGGCTTGGCCAGCAAGGCGTACAGCGTGCGCTTGTCCATCTCTTTGGAAACGAGCGCAACGCCGAGAAATATCGCGATGAAAATGCCGATCACCGAAATCGCGGTGAGCCCCAGGCTCACAATCACGTCCTGCTCGATGCCGATGGAGATTTGCCCCACCAGGATGGCCGCGCCCATCATCAGCAGCGCGAAGAACACCAGGTTGTAAAGCACGCGGTCGCGTACCGCTTCCCGGAAAGTGTTGGCCGCCACCGTTTGAATATTTCTCATTTGCCGCTCACCTCGACGGCGCTCGCTTGCGCCCGGTCGGCCTCCACCAGGTGCATGAAATATTCTTCCAGCGTCGGCTTGATCTGGGCGACCGACAAAATCCGCGCGCCCGCTGCCTTCAGCGCATCCAGCGCCGCATACAGCTCCGTTTCCGGCAACTGCACTCGATACCTTTCGCCGGTTCGGGCGGCCTTTGCAAGCAGCGGCAAATTCCCTGCAGCTCCGGAAAGCTCGAACAGGATTTCCATTCCTTGCGCCTTCATGTCCACCAGCTCGCCAGGTGCGCCGATGCCGCGCAACTTTCCGCCCACGATGACGCCCACGCGGTCGCACAGCATTTCCGCGTCGGAGAGCACATGCGTGGAGAAGAGTACAGTGCGGCCCTCGCGCTTCAGTTCCAGGATGATGTCGCGCACCTCGCGGCGCCCCAGCGGGTCCAGCCCCGACATCGGCTCATCCAGCACCACCACTTGCGGGTCGTGGAGAATCGCCTGCGCCAGCCCGACGCGCTGTAGCATGCCCTTGGAATACTTTCGCAGCTGAATCTTCTTCGCGGTGTCCAGCCCCACCTTTTTCAGCATGGCCGCAACGCGCGCGCGCCGGTCGTTCGCCGTCAAACCATGAAACCTCGCGAAGTAGTCGAGCACTTCATGCGCGGTGAGGTAGTCGTAGAAATAAGGCTGCTCGGGCAAATAGCCGATGGAACCATGCATCGAGACATCGTCGATGGACTTCCCCAGAATCCGCGCGGTTCCCGCGGTGGGAAAGATCAGCCTCATCAGCAGCTTGATGGTCGTGGATTTCCCCGCCCCGTTCGGGCCGAGAAAGCCGAACACCTCGCCATCCTCGACGCGCAGGGTCAGGTCTTCGAGCGACTTTTTCTTTTTTAGATGAAGGAACCCGTACGGGTATTCCTTCGACAGATTCTCGATTTCAATCGCGCCTTGTGGCATACCCATATTCTTGAAAAGCCGCCCCGCCTCGTCAACCCGGGCTGGCGCCGCGTGTTCGCAGCAAGCAACTCCCAAAACAAAAAGGGCGGCCCATGGCCAGGAGCGCCCAGTCCAAATTCTCTTGCCAATTCCGGCTTTGTGTTCTCAGTGTCCGCTGTGGTGAGATTTCCGGCTTACTTCGCGATCTGGACCAGATCGCTCTTCGGGGGCGCCGCCATCGGCATTGGCTGCAGGGTTTGCGGTGATCTCCAGTTATCCAGGATTCCCACCTGTTGGACGCAGCTTACCGTGCAGCGTGACGCGCATCCCTTATGCGTCGAGTACTCCCGGTGGCGCATCTCCGCCGTGTAATCCGCCAGCGGTATCCCCGGATAGCCGCGTTGCTGCGAACACCAGTGCACCAGGCCGTCCTCGCAGATATAGAGGTAACGCGAGCCGGCGCGGCATTTCCAGTCGTGCTCGCGGCCCTTCGCCACATTGTGCTGAAACTGGTTGAAGCGCGAGTAGGAGCGCTTCCCCAGGGTCATGATCTCTTCAAAAAGTTCCTGGTCGTGCTCGGCAAGCGGCTTCAACTGCCCGTCGTGGTCGTGGATGATTCCCACTGTGCTGGTGAATCCCAACTCCAGCGCGCGGTGGGCAATCTTCAGCGCGTCTTCGGAATTCTTCACGCCGCTGCCCAGCACCGAATTGATGTTCACCTGAAATTCCGCCCATTCGGAGAGCATTTCCAGGCGCCCATCAAGGGTCTTCAGGCTCTTCTTGGACACCTCATCCGGCGCGGCATTATCAATGCTGATTTGCAGGTGCTCCAGCCCCGCGTTGTTCAGCCCCTCGATGCGCTCTTTGTTGAGAAAAAATCCGTTGGTGATGAGGCCCGCGATCATCCCGCGTTTCCGGATCTGCCGGATAATCTCATCGAGGTCGGGATGCATAAGGGGCTCGCCGCCGCTGATGGTGATCACCGAGGTTCCCATGGCTGCCAGGATATCCAGCCGCTGCTTCATTTCGTCGAGCGGAACCGGCTTCGATACGTCGTCATATTCGTTGCAGTACCCGCAGTCCAGGTTGCAGCGCCGCATCGGAATGATGTGCACCAGCACCGGGTGCTTTGTAGACACCAGCGCCTTCGCAATCATCCGCAGCTCACGCATCCGCGTGCGGTAAAACCGCAGCCGCCGCTTGCGCCGCGTTGCCGCCGACGCCATCCCTTTTTGCCGTACCAGGCTCATTTTCTGCTGATTTCCCCTGGCTCTAATTATACATGATGCCCACTTCTCGCCTGGCCGCGGACATGGGCCTTGCATGCGGCGAGTTAACAGTGGCGGAAGCGCTCCTGCTGGCCGATCATCTCGGCGGGCGGTGGTGTCCTTTGTGCTTGCAAAAGAAAACAGCCGGAAACTCTTTCGCGTTTCCGGCTGTCCTTCCTATGATTTTATGGCCTGACGTTATCGCCTTTTCAGGCTCATTTCCTTACTGGTTTGGATACTTTGGATAACCCAGGTACGTCCAGAAGTCGTTGAGATATCCATTGGTGTTCGAGGTGGAATCGAAGCCTTGTCCGCCGAACACCCAGATGTAGTCAAAGGGGTCTTGCGGCCAGAAGGCCATGCCGCGCCGTCCGCCGGGTGTGCTGTTGGTATACGGCACGTTGTAATTGTTCGGATCATTCGGGGTTTTATACGAGCCGTTCTGGTTGACGTTGCTGGAGCCCTTCCACCACACCCATTGGTTGATAGCCGGCACGAATTCCCAAACATCGTTCAGGAATCCGGTGCTCTGCGCCAGCGTGGAGCCGTATCCCCACCCGCCGAATAACCATAGGTTCCCGACGCTGTCCGACCAGCCCACTCCGCTCCACCGCGAACCGGGGAGGTTTCCGGAGGCAGCAGTAAGTTGTGTTCCATAGATGCCGTTTTGGTTAGCCAGGCCGGTAGAGCCTCCACCGGAGACCCACGTCCATTGGCCGGTGGCGATGTTGAATTTCCACAGATCGTTCAAAAGCGCTCCCTCATTGGTTACCGTGCCGCCAGTGAGGCCATTCAGTGATCCGGGATTCTGGGTTCCGGCGGAATCAAAGCCGAGTCCACCGAAGACCCAGATATTGCCAAGGTTGTCCGCCCAAACCGCGGGGGTTTGCCGTCCGCCGGGTCCAGCAACATTGGCCGCGCCAGGCGAGCCCAGCGTGCCGTAAACACCGTTGTTCTGCCCCACATTCGAATTCGTCGGGCCCATCCATGTCCAGGTCTGGCTGCCGATGTTGTACTTCCACAGGTCGTTCAGCAGTCCCAGGTTACCGGCCGAGTCAAAACCCTGTCCACCGAACATCCACACGTTCTGAGCGGCATCCGTATAGAATCCCGCGCCCCAGCGTCCCCCGGGGAATCCAGCGGCACCCACAGCGCCGTAAGTGCCCTTATTATTGGCCGTCCCGACGTTCGAGAGGGGCGTCCAAGTTCCCTGCTCTATGTAGGATCCGATGTACTTCGAGCTAGGTACCGATACATCCAAAAGGCCGGGGGTCCATTCCCAGACATCATTCAGCAGCCCGAAACTGGCACCGCCGACGTTGTTCGTGGTTATCCCTTGCCCTCCAAACAGCCACAGGTTTCCCGAGGTATCGCTCCATGTTACGCTGCCCCAGCGCCCACCGGGGCCTGTGCCGGGCGTACCACCCGTTGTGCCAGCCAGGTTGGTCGACTCAAATGCTGTTAGATCCCCCGTGCTGACGCATTGCGGGCAGACGGTTGGGGGATTGGGGGGCGCGCTGACCACGACGCCAGCGGATTCGGTGGTGATGGGAGCGTTGGCAGGAATCCACCCGCCGGATCCCTCGTTAAACAGCCAGAGATCGTTTAGCAGGCCGGGCAGATCAGGAGGCGTCTTGTGCGACATTTCCAGACCAAAGCCTCCGAACAACCAATGTCTTCCTGAGCTGTCCGTCCAGGCAGCCGCATAATCTCGCCCACCTGGGGTATTTGCATCTGGATTTATGGGCGGAAGCACTGCCTTGCCGAATTGGCCGGCCGTATCGGGACCGGATCTCCAGGTCCAGTCGTTGTGCTGGCAATCGACCAACACGCTCGAAACATTGGCGGTGGCGATTCCCGTGTAGAAGAAGACCCAGCACGGCTGGGGCTGGCTGGTGGGGTCCACAAATATCCCAACGTTATAAGCGCCGTTGGTGGTCACCTGCGTTGGGAACGTAAACGTTGTGTTGTTGCCGGTGACAAAAATGTTGTCGCCGCCGTTGTTAAGCAGCTCCACCGTGTCGCCCGCGCCGTTGACCAAACCAATTAATGTTCCGCCGATTGTAAAGGTCGGTCCTGGACAGATGATCTGTACCGTGTTGACAGCGCTGTTCACGGGTCCCGAGCCATTGACGACAACGCAGGTCTGCGGGGGGTTTGTAGGCTGCGACTTGATCGTCACGGCATACGTGGCGCCGCTCGCCAGCGGCGTCGCAAACGTAAAACTCACGTTGTTACTCGATGCGGTGATGGCCAGATCATCTCCCCCATTGTCTTGCAAAACCAGGCCGGAGCTACCCAATCCAGAAACACTTCCACCAATGGTGAACACCGGAACGCAAGTAACCTGCACGCTCGTAACGGCGGCGGTTGCCACCCCCGAGCCGTTGGTCACGCTGCAATTTTGCGCTGGACTCGCCGGTTGGGTCTTGACGGTGACTTTGTAATCGAGGGTGACCTTGTTTTTGAAGGTGAAGGGTATGGGTGCGGTTCCCGTCCCGATGACGATAGTCATGTCGCTGGTGGGGTCACCGTTATCCTCTAGAACTAGGCCGGTCCCCTTTAGACCAATGACCGACCCTCCGATAGCAAACGGCCCACCACCGCCCGTGCCCCCACCCGTGCCACCGCCGGTTCCGCCTCCGGTCCCGCCGCCGGTCCCCCCCCCACTGGTGGTACCGCCTTTGACGCCGCTGCAACCGCTGATGAGCAGCGCCGCAGCCCCGAGCAGAGCAAGTGCCAATTTTGTCCTAGCCATCGTTTTCAACCTCGTCTTTTTGTCTCGTCGCTCAGGATGCCCGATCCCCGCTTGGATCTCTCTGTCCTGACAGGTCACGACTCCCACTCGGGCGCTCGGTTCGCGCTCTTGGTTCGACCCAAAACCCGGAATCGACCCCACATGTCAACCCACGCACGAAATTTGAACCGAGTCTCCGCCAGGCATAGGAGTACTAAACCTGTATGCGTAGTTTGCTGTTCGCTTAACGAGTCCGCAAGATTCCGAAGAGGGGGGTGTGTTGAACTGGCTAATAACTTTGCGCCGTCACAGGAATGTCGATTTTCTTACGTACCTGAATCAGAATCGATGGGCAGCCCTATCGGCTGCGACCCAACGCACACACCCATCCCTGCTCGTGCGGCGCCGCTCGCAGCCGGCCCTTCTGTTCTTCTACTCTTCCGGCTAGTTCGTCTGCCGGGCCACCACGGGCAGATCCACTGACCGCACTTCCGAGGTCATCTGCGTGGTTCTGCGCCAGTCGATCTGCTCCGCGTCCACGGCACCGACGGCGCCGCTGAGTTCGTGGTAGTTCAACACTCCGCCGTCGATCCGGTACTTGGTCACTTCCAGCACCTGATTCGACTTCAGCACCAGTGTGGTCACGCGCGCCATGGGCGATGCCGCAGGCGGTGCGGCTGCGTTCATGGACATCGCTGCGGGGATGATGTTCTCTTTCGCAATGGCCGCCGGCTTTTCTGTTACGACCGATTGCTGCACTGCGCCGAGCTCAGGCGCGGTGGTATTCGCGCCCGGTTTGGGAATATTGGAGGATGCGTAAGGCGGCCGGTCCGGATGGCTGGCGGCCGCCGACACGTTGTGCGGCACCACGAGTGAGGCCGGCATGTTGTGGGGCACTACGATGGAGGCCGACAAGTTTCTCGGCACCACGATGTCGTCCATCAAACGCAACTGCATCGGCTCTTCCCCTTTCAGGGTCGGCCGCGGCCCGCGCGCCGGCAGCATCAACACCTTCCAGGGCCACAGGGGCGGAATCATCCACTCGACGACGTCTCGCTTGGCATGCCCTTTGCCCTTGATGTCGCCCTGCTTGTCCACCTTGAAGCCTTTTGCCGAAATCACCTTCGCCGGCAGCGGAACATCCCCCGACGGCACGATCACGCGATCAAAAGTAATTTTCAGGTAGCCTTTACCAACGAAGTGGCCCGGGTCCTTTTCATCTTCCAGATGTCCGGCGAGCATGCTGCCGCGTGGAAACACGGTGTGGCCAAACTCCTGAAAGCTCTTCAAGTGACACAACACCGGATCCCCCACCGACGCCGTCGCCGACGAGAAGTTCGGTTCACTCATAGTGCACTGCAACAGCGTACCGGCGGGCACCAGCAGGTCCTGTGCGTGGACCCCGGTTGCCAACACCAGTAGCGTTACCGCACTCACCAATAAAACGATGAGACGTTTCATGACTTCCTCCAGATTGTAGAGTTCCGCAACGGCCTGGCGAGAGAGCCGTAGTCACCGGTAAGGACACTCCTGCGCGCCCCAATTTGCACACACAAGGAACATCCTCCCCGGTCTTCCGGGCCACAACCCAGGTTTTTTACAAAAGTCGCGCGACCGTGGAATTATTTTCGTTCTATTTTGCAAGCGCGGGAGAGGGAGTACCAGGACTCTTCAACTCTTCGCAACTGACCCATGTAAGCCCTGTGTTTCGAGCAAGCCCGCGGCACTTCAGGAAATTCGCCCCGCAACCCCAGTTGACTGCCAAGGCAATACTGGTACGATATATTTTATATAACCTTCAAGTAATACTTTAAATGGCGGCGCGCCGACATTTTCTTTTGGTTCCGAGGCTTCCCCTTCGACCGAGCGGAAAAATTCAACCCTCCCGGCGACCATTCGCTGGTCACCAGCTTGCCCTGAGCTTGCCGAACGGGTCACGCTCACCAGTCACCCTCTTCCTGCTACACTATCCTTTCATCGCACCGCAGGAGACCCTCATGAGCGAAGCCACGCAATTCGCCAAGTCTGTTCCGACACGCACGGAATCGGACAGCATGGGCAACATTGATGTGCCGATGGACCGCTACTACGGCGCGCAAACAGCGCGCTCCCTGATTCATTTCGCGATTGGCAAAGACACTATGCCGCCGGAGTTGATTCGCGCGTTCGGCGTTCTGAAAAAAGCGGCGGCGCTGGTGAATCGCGACCTCGGAAAACTTTCGGAAGAGAAAGCCAACCTGATCACGCAGGCCGCCGACGAAGTGATCTCGGGAAAATTGAACGAACACTTCCCATTGCGCGTCTGGCAGACCGGCAGCGGCACGCAGACCAACATGAATGTGAATGAAGTGATTTCCAACCGCGCGATTCAGATTGCGCATGGGGAGATGGGCACCAAGAAGCCGATTCATCCGAATGACGACGTGAATATGTCGCAGTCGTCGAACGACACGTTTCCCGCGGCGATGCACATTGCGGCGGCAACGGAGACTTCGCGGCGGTTGCTGCCCGCTGTGAAGCGTTTGCGCGACGCGATTGATGCCAAGGCGAAAGAATTCAAGGATGTGGTGAAAATCGGGCGCACGCATTTGCAGGACGCAACACCGCTGACCGTTGGGCAGGAATTTTCCGGATGGGTCAGCTTGTTGGATCGCGATGGAGCGCGCATTGCCGTGGCAGTGGATGGATTGCTTGATCTCGCGATTGGCGGCACCGCCGTTGGCACCGGACTGAACGCGCATCCCGAATTTGCGGAGCGTGCGGCGAAGAAAATCGCAGAGCTTACCGGGTTGCCGTTCCGTTCGCACCCCAATAAATTTGCGAGCCTTTCGGCGCACGACGAAATCGTGTTTGCGAGCGGCGCTTTGAAAACGCTGGCGGCTTCGCTGATGAAAATTGCCAACGACGTTCGCTGGCTGGCTTCCGGGCCGCGCTGCGGGCTGGGCGAACTGACGATTCCGGAAAACGAGCCGGGCTCTTCGATCATGCCGGGCAAGGTGAATCCCACGCAGTCCGAAGCGGTGACGATGGTCGCCGTGCAGGTGCTGGGGAACGACGCGGCGATTGGTTTCGCCGGCACGCAGGGCAATTTCGAGTTGAACGTCTACAAACCGGTGATGATTTTCAATTATTTGCACTCGGTGGAGCTGCTGACCGACGCGATGAACAGTTTTGTGGACCACTGCGTGGTGGGCATCGAGCTCAACCGCGAGACGATCGACCGCTACGTCCACAATTCCCTGATGCTGGTCACCGCGCTGGCCCCGAAAATCGGCTACGACAACGCCGCCAAAGTCGCCAAGACCGCGCACAAGGAACACTCCAGCCTCCGCGAAGCCGCCGTAAAGCTCGGCTTCCTCTCCGGCGAAGAGTTCGACGCCCTCGTCAAACCCGAAGACATGACCCATCCGTGAACACGCTCCTGAGCAGGGCGCAGATGCGATGAGAAAAACAACCGCGCGACGGTTGCAAACACGAAAAGAGGCCGGAATCCTTCTGGAGTCGCTACGGAACGGAAGCAGCGACGCTTACGAAGCGTATCGCAAACTTTATCGATTGTGGTGCGGTCGTAACGCTCACGTGCCAGAGCTACGACCTCTATTCAGAATCCCAGGAGTTGGGCCGGACGGGGCTCTCAGTGTGACCGTCGCGTTTCGCGAAGAAATCCGATCCATAGCCGTGCAAATCCTCCCTTCGTTTGCGGACACAAAGGAGTGCGATTGAGTTTCCTAAAATGTAGCGGCCGCCTTCTGAGGCGGGCGCTTTTGTCCCTCGTAGTGATCTGCTCAACAAATGCCCAAGTGCCCGATTGGTGCAAACCGCTCCCCCGCCCCGAATTCGCGCAACTGAAACGTATCTTCCCGGACGATCCGTGGTTTGAGGTATACAAGGTGGCGCCGGGGACGTTTGCGATTTACGAGCCGCACCAGTCGGAAGAAGTCATCTCCTACCTGATTGTCGGCCAGAAGCAGGCTCTGCTTTTCGATACCGGTATGGGCATCGCCGATATCCGGAAAATCGTTGCCCGGCTGACCTCGCGGCCCGTCGTGGTCCTCAACTCCCACACGCACGACGACCACGTCGGCGGCAACTGGCAATTCAATATCATCTATGGCATGGACACCGCGTTCACCCGTGAGAATGCCAAAGGCTCGACGGCCGATGCGCAGGCGGAAATTGCGTCGGGAGAAATTTGCGGCGATCTGCCGAAAGGTTTTGATCCGAAGGCGTACCGAACCAGGCCCTGGCGCGTCTCCTTTTTCATCCACGACGGATTCAAAATCAATCTCGGCGGCCGCACGATCGAGATTATCGCCACGCCCGGGCACACGCCGGACGCGATCGCTCTCTTTGATCGCGCCAACAAATTGTTGTTCACCGGCGACACGTATTATCCCGCGCCCATCTGGCTGTATCGCCCGGAAACGGATCTCGCCGCGTACGAAAAATCCATCGCGCGGCTCGCGGCTCTCGCGCCGGAAGTAAAAACAGTTTTAGGCGCGCACAATATTCCCGTGGCGCCGCCCGCGGTTTTGCCGGCGCTGGTGCAGGCGTTTGCGGACCTCCAGGCCGGCAAAGCCGCTTGCAAGCCTGAGGGCGAAGGCAAGAAATTGTGCACCGTGGACAAATTCAGTTTTCTTCTCCGCGCGGCCCCTTGAGGAGTAGACTTGTTGCAACCGAGGGTGTCCATGCTTTGCCGGCCGCAAATTCGGTACTTCGCCGCCTGGATTCTGACGCTTGCCACCGCTTTTCTTCCTGCCGCGGCGCAGCCCAATCGCGACAAGAATACCTGGTGCTATGACGGCGGCATTTTTCTCGAGACCGACGGAGCCATTCCGGGCGGAGCGTGTTTTCGCGTGAAGGGCCGGGTGACGGCAGCGGATTTTTTTGAGAATTTGAAGCGAGAGGACACGAACTCCGGCACGCTGTTCCGCCGTGCCAACGACATCGTAACGGAATTCCCGAAGCGCCTGCATCTGAGCATGTCCATCTCTGACATTCCCTGCGATCCTCACATGCAGCAGACCAATTCGCGCGTGTACCTGACCGCGGAGATGATCAGCGCCCTGCGATTGAACTTTTTCTGGAAGCGCGCGCTGGAACTCCGCCCGGTCCGCGGAATTGTGGAGAGCGGCGGCGAGGTGCGCCCGGTGCCGTGGTATTCGCACGGCCTGGAGCAGGAGCTGCCGAAACGCTTTGAGTGGCTAGTGGAGTTTGACTTGCCGAGCGGAGGCGTGCCCCTGACCGACAACCTGGTGCTGATGATATACACGCCGGACCACCGGCTGGTCGCGCGCGGCGCGGCAAGGATGTAGCTCAGGCCTTCGAGGCCTGAGGATTTTCTCTACCCTAACTCGATCTTGCCAGCGCGACGGAAAAACCTTACCCCTCGACGAGGCGAGCTACAGGACACGCTCCCCATCACACCAATCTCATTTGCGGGACTGTGCTTCGCACAATGAGTTTGGCTTCGGTGCGGACTTGCACTTCTTCGGGGGTCCAGCCGGGGGCGACTTCGCGGAGTTGCAGGCCTTCGGGCGTCACGTCGATCACAGCGAGGTCGGTGACGATGGTGTCCACGCATTCGAGACCGGTCAGCGGATAATTGCAGGTCTTCACGATTTTCGGCGCGCCTTCCTTGGTGTTGTGCTCCATGCAGACAATTAATTTTTTTGAGCCCGCGGCGATGTCCATTGCGCCGCCGATACCTCCGCTGCCCTTTGATCCGGGAATTTTCCAGTTGGCGAGATCGCCTTTTTCGGAAACCTGGAAGCCGCCGAGCACGGCAACGTCGAGATGCCCGCCGCGCGTCATGAGATGCGCATCGGCTTGGTGAAAAATCGAGGCGCCGGGAATTAGTGTTACGGGAACTTTCATGGCATCGACGAGATCGAAATCTTCTTCCCCAGGTTTCGCGCGGCGTCCCATGCCGAGAATTCCGTTTTCGCTGTGGAAGTAAACCGTGAGTCCCTTAGGCAGGTAATCGGCGATGAGATTCGGAATGCCCCAGCCGAGATTCACGTAAGCGCCGTCGTGCAGTTCCTGCGCGGCGCGCTGGGCAATCTGTTCGCGGGTGAGTCTGGGTTTTTCGGTCATAAGAATTTTCTCTCCGGCGTCATCCGGCGAAGCGCATTCCTTTCGCCTGCACGATGCGATGAACAAAAATCGCGGGGGTGATGACATCCTCCGGCGAGATTGAGCCTACAGGCACGATTGCTTCCACTTCCACGATTGTGAATTTCGCGGCCTTGGCCATGATGGGATTGAAATTGCGCGCGGCCAGGCGATAAGTGAGATTGCCGAGTTCATCGGCTTTTTGCGCCTTGATCAACGCAAAGTCGGCGTGGATCGGCAACTCCAAGATGCAGCGCTTGCCGTCGAGAACGCGTTCTTCCTTACCGATGGCGACTTCCGTGCCGACGCCGACCGTAGTGTAAAAGCCCAACAAGCCCGCGGCGGCGGTGCGCATGCGTTCGCACAAGATTCCCTGCGGCACCAGTTCGCAGGTGACTTCGCCTTTGGCAAAGCGTTCCTGAAAGTAATTCGCATGGGGACCGGGAAACGAGCAGATGACGTGCTTTACCTGGCCGTTCTTGAACATGACGCCGAGTTCGCCTTCGCGCGTGCCGCAATTGTTGCTGATGGCGGTGATATTCTTGACGCCCCTCTGCGACAACGCCTGAATCAGATTATTCGGAAAGCCGGCGCCTCCAAAGCCGCCGAACATGATCCGCGCGCCATCCGGAATATCCGCAATCGCGGCGTCGAGAGAACTCACAATTTTTGGCTTCATTCGTCGCTCAGAAAAAATCCGATTATTGTTTCCAATAGATTGTTCCCGACCCGCGAAGAATGTGCAACCCTGGCGGCGCCGTCAGGATTTGCGGATGCCGTTGAGGAGCATATTTAGGAAGACCTGTTTGACCTGCTCGGGGTCGGAGAGGTGGTCGGTGTCGTACCAGCGATAAAGCCAGTTGCACATGCCGAGAATTCCGTTGACGATGAGCCACGGCTCGCCTTCGATTAATTTCCCTTGTTCCTGCCCTCGCTTGACCAGATCCACAAAGCGATTGTTATAGCGCGACATCACCGCGATGACTTTGTGCTGGCGCTTGCCGGAAAGAGAATCAAATTCGTGCAGAAAGAGGCCGAAGGGGACCTTGTTCTGGATGATGTAGTCGATCTGGGCGCGAATCGCGCGCTCGAGTTGCTGCACCGGCTCGCCTTCGAGATCGATGTGCTGGGCGATGTAGGCGTCTCCGTCTTCGATGCCGGCGAGCAGAAGCTGGAAGAGAAGATCATCCTTGGATTTGATGTAGTAGTAGAGCGAACCCTTGAGCATGCCGACGTCGCGGGCGACGTCTTCGATCGAAGTGGCGTGGAATCCCTTGGCGAAAAAAATGTTGGCGGCGCTTTGCAGGACTTCCTGGAGGCGTGTGCCAGGCTTGGATTTGGAGGCAGAGCGGCCGGCGTGGCGCGCACGGAGAGGCTTGGGCGCGGGCTTTCCGTTGGATTTTTTTGAGGGCACGACAAACCTCACGAAGCGAAAGAACATAGTAACAGAGGGGGAGGCGGGGAGCGGAGAGATGCCTTCCAGCCATTTCCGAAAGAGAGGAATCAGAGGCATTCAGGAAAAACTGATTTGTTAACGGACGAGATGGCAGGAGTGGGTCTTGATGACGAGCCAGACGAGGAGGCCTGGAGAGAGGTCGAGGGCGCGGACTGCGCCGGGAGTTACGTGGACGAGAAACGTCGTGCCTGCTTTTACGCGGAGGGCGGCCATCACGCCGCGGGTTTCGAGGGACTCGATGGTGCCGGGAAGAATGTTGCGGGCACTGAGGAAGTGTGGCGCTTCGGTGGCGACGAGGATGTCGCCGGCGCGTATGGCAACGCGAACTTCGGTGCCGGGTGCAGCGTCGCCCAGGGGGATTTCAATTTCGCAGGCAGCGTGATCGAGGGAGACCCGCATGACGCCGTCGGCGGGGCGGTGTTCCACTACCATCGCGGAGAGAATATTTTCAAACCCGGCGGCGTGCGCGAGTTCGACGGAGCGCGGCGCATCGAGTATAACGCGTGGCGAGCCGGTTTCATGGACGCGGCCGTTGACCAGCGTGACGACGCGTTCGCCGATGGCGTCGACTTCCTCGCGATTGTGGGTGACGTACAGAATGGGAATGCGGTTGGCATCGTTCCAGGCGCGAAGGTCTTCGAGGATAGAGCGGCGCAGGGCGGAATCGAGGCCGGTGAGCGGCTCATCGAGGAGCAGGACGCGCGGGCGAGTGACCAGTGCGCGCGCAAGGGCGACGCGCTGCTTTTCACCGCCGGAAAGTTCCGCGGGGCGCCGGGGCAGAAGATTCTGAATACGAAACGCGTTTGCGATACGTTGGGTGCGTTCCGTTTGTTCAGCCACCGCGAGCTTTGAGAGACCGTAGCGGATATTTTGCTCGACGGAAAGATGTGGAAACAGAGCCAGCGATTGAAAGACGTAGGCAAGTTCGCGGCGCTGCGGCGGTAGCGAGAGTTTGCTGGCGGCGTCAAAATACAATTTTTCGCCGAGGCGGATTTCGCCGGAGTCGGGCTGTTGCAGGCCGGCGATGCAATCGAGGAGGGTGGATTTTCCGGCGCCGGAAGGTCCGAACAAGACAGTGAAACCCGGCGCGAAGGATTGGTTGATGTCGAGAACGAAAGGCTGCGCGCCGTCCGAGCGAAATTGCTTGCGGATTTGAACGTTCAGCATGGCGAAGTTTATTTCGCCGGCCAGGGCGACCAGACGCGGCGGTTCACGCCGTAGACAATCGAGAGCACGACAAATGAAACGAGGAGGAGCAGCAGCGCGGTCTGGTGTGCGGCGGAGTAGTCGAGCGCCTGTACGCGGTCGTAGATGTCGATGGAGACCGTGCGCGTGATTCCCGGAAGATTGCCGCCGACCATGAGGACCACGCCGAATTCGCCGAGCGTGTGCGCGAAGCTGAGCACTAACGCGGTGAGGACACCGGGCCAGGCGAGCGGAAGAATGATGCGGAAGAAGGTGCGCGCGCGATCCGCGCCGAGGACCGCGGAGGCGTCGAGAAGGCGGCGGTCGAGCGATTCAAAGGAAGCGACGAGAGGTTGAACGGCGAAAGGCAAGCTGTACAACATGGAGGCCAGCACGAGGCCAGCGAAAGTGAAGGCGAGCGGGTAGCCGAAAAATGATTGCCAGACTTTTCCGAGAGGGCCCCGGGGTCCCATGGCCACGAGCGCGTAGAAACCGAGAACGGTGGGAGGGAGGACGAGTGGCAAGGCGACAATCGATTCCAAAAGAAATTTTCCGCGCCAGGAACTGAAGGCCAGGCCGTAGGCGAGCGGTAGGGCGACCACGAGAAGGAGGATAGAGACCGTTGCGGCGAGCCGCAGGGAGAGGAGGAGCGCTTCGGCGTTCATGGCTTTGGCTCCACGGCGCCTGGGGGCGGCATTGAGTAGCCGTAGTGCTCGAGGGTTGTCCGCGCTTTAGGGGAGTACAGAAAGGTGAGGAAGGAACGGGCAGCGTGTTTGTTCGGAGAGGATTTGAGAAGCACAAGTCCCTGGTCAATATGGGAATAGCGATCGGTGGGAATGATCCAGCGTTTGCCAGAATTCATGGCGGGAGAAAGAGCGAGGGAGAGGGCGATCAGCCCGGCCTGGGCACTTCCGGATTGCACGAATTGCGCGGCCTGGGAAATGTTTTCACCGAAGACGAGTTTTGGTTTGAGTTGGTCATAGAGGCCGGCGCCGCGCAAGACGGCGACAGCGACGCGGCCGTAAGGAGCATGCTCGGGATTGGCGATGGCGATTTTCTGGATGCGGGGATCGAGGAGCGTTTTCAGGCCGGCGGTGGGATCGAGCGGCGAATCGGAAGGAAGCCAGAGCACGAGGCGTCCGGTGGCATAGATTTGCAAAGAATTAGAATCGGCGAGTCCTGCGTTGATCAGTTTCTGCGGGTAATCCATGTCGGCGGAGAAGAAGAGATCGAAGGGCGCGCCGTTCTGGATTTGCGCGAAGAAGTTGCCGCTGGAGCCGTAGGTGATCGCTAGTTTAACGCCGGTTTGTTTTTCGTATTGGGTGGCCAGGTCGGGGAGAGCGAATTGGAGGTCGGCGGCGGCGGCGATGCGGAGAGTTTGGGCGCGGGCGGGAGAAATGAAGAATAAGAAAAGAAAAAGCACCCTTCCTGCAAAAACGCTCGAGACAGAGAAAGGCGCCCGCCGCCCTTCCTTCGTCAGGGTAAACAGAAGGCGGGCCCAGCAAAGGCGAGTTGGATTGCGATTCATCTTGCGCTCCTGAATCAGACGCGGAGGATCATGACTTCGGTGGATTTGACGAGGGCGGCGACGCGTTCGCCGGGCTTGAGGCGCATTTCCTTGGCGGCGTCGGCGGTGATGATGGAGGTGATGTGCTGCTCGCCGATGGCGAGAGTGATTTGCGCGAGGAGGCCGCTGTATTTGATGGCGGTGACGCGGCCGATGAGCTGGTTGCGCCCGCTGATCTTGCGAAAATTGCCGCGTCGAGAGGAGGGTTCGCCGCGGTTGAGGGATGCGGGAATGAGGCGGTCGATTTCGGATTCGGGGACGCGATGGTGGCCGCCGGGGGTTTTGGCGGTTTTGAGCTTGCCGCGGTAGATCCATTGTTTCAGCGTGGGGTAGCTGATGCCGAGGATGTTGGCGGCTTCGCGGGGTGGGAGGAGTCTTTGCATAAAGACGAGGATAGACGATTTTAGACGAGAGGACAATACGATTTTGGGTGGATTGAAGAAAGGAGTTCAACGCAGAGGTAGCAGAGGGGCCGCGAGGGCGCGGAGAGGAGAAAGAAACAAGGAAACAATCGAAGAGGGCACGATTTATCGTGCCCCTACGGTCTACGGTCGTTAGTTTCTTAAGGGTTTTCCGGTTTTGAGGGTGTGGGCGATGCGTTCCTGGGTTTTCTTTTCGCCGCAGAGGGAGACGAAGGCTTCGCGCTCGAGGTCGAGGACGTATTGTTCGCTGACGAGTTGCGGTGAGGAGAGCGCGCCGCCGGCGAGGATGTTGGCGAGCGTGCGGGCGACGTGGGCGTCGTAATCGGAGGCGTAACCGCCGCGGGCCATGAGGTGGATGACCATCTTGGCGGCGGCGAGGAAGGATTCGCCGAGGACTTTGATTTGCGTGGACTGCGCGCCTTCCTGCCAGGAAGACGCGGCGGGCTTCCATCCACCGCGGGCGAGAGCGAGAGCGGTTTGCTTGGCGTCAGCGACGAGGCGATCGCGGTTCATCGAATAGGTGTCGGTGCGGCGGAGATAGCCGAGGTCGCGGCACTCTTCGACGCTGGTGCCGACTTTGGCGGTGGCGATGTTTTCGAAGAATGGTCGGAGAGTGTGGAAGAGATCGAGGTCGTCGCCGGAAACCGCGTTTTCATTGGCGCGGATGAGCATTTCCTTGGTGCCGCCGCCGCCGGGGATGAGGCCTACGCCGACTTCGACGAGGCCGATGTAGGCTTCCGCGGCGGAGTGAATTTTGGCGGCGTGCAGGCTGATTTCGCAGCCGCCGCCGAGGGCCATGCCTTGCGGCGCGGCGACGACGGGCTTCGGTGCGTACTTGATGGCGAGATTTACATTCTGGAATTGCTTCACGGCCATGTGAAGTTCGTCCCACTCCTGCTCTTGCGCGCCGACGAGAACGAGCATGAGGTTGGCGCCGACGGAAAAGTTGGTGGCCTGATTGGCGATGACCATGGCGTCGAAATCGGTTTCGAGACGCTTGAGGCCTTTGTGGATCATGGCGATCAGGTCGGCGCCGATGGCGTTCATCTTGGAGTGGAATTCGCAGCAGACGACGCCGTCGCCGAGATCGATGAGGCTTGCGCCGGAGTTGCGCTCGACTTCGCGGCCAGCGTCCTTGAGATTTTTGAGGATGAGGATGCCGGCGGGCTCTTCGACTTTCTTGGTTTTGCCAGTGGCGAGATCGAAGACGGAGGTTTCGCCCTTGCTGGATTCGTAGAAGCTGGTGCGGCCGGCGGCGAGAGCTTTTTCAAAAACGGCGGGAAGCGCGCGGCCTTCCTTTTTGATTTGCGCGGCGAAGGCAGCGAGGCCGATCGCGTCGACCATCTCGAAGGGGCCGAGTTCCCAGGCGAAACCCCAGCGCATGGCGCGGTCCACGTCCACGATGTTGTCGGCGATTTCCGGCATGCGGCGGCCGGCATAGAGGCACATTTCCGAGAGACCGCCCCAGATGAACTGCTGAGCCTTGTCGGTTTTCTGGCCTTCAAAGAGCGGGGTGAGCAGGGCACGCAAGCGCTCGCGTGTGTCTTCAACGGCCTTTCCGGCTTCGATGGAGGCGAAGCGCGCTTTTTGTTTCTCGCGATACTCCATGGCGTTGAGGTCGAGGGTGAGAATTTCTTTTTCGCCCTGGCCGCCCTTCACGCGCTTGTAAAAGCCCTGGCTGGTTTTGTCGCCGAGCCATTTGCGTTTGGCCATTTCTTCGACGAAGGAGGGGATTTTGTACGTTTCGCGGGATTCGTCGTTGGGAGCGGTTTCGTAAATGTTTTTGACAACGTGCATCAGGACGTCGAGGCCGACGATGTCGGCGGTGCGGAAGGTGGCGGACTTGGGCCAGCCGACCGCTGGGCCGGTGCAGGCGTCGACCTCTTCGATGGTCATGCCGAGCGATTGCATCAGGCGGAGAGCGTTGAGCATGGAGAAGGTGCCGATGCGGTTGGCGATGAAATTTGGCGTGTCTTTGGCGAAGACGACGCCCTTGCCGAGTTGGCGGTCGCAAAAATCGGAGAGCGTGTTCAGGACTTCGGGCGAAGTTTTCGGACCGGGAATGACTTCGACAAGCTTCATGTAGCGCGGCGGATTGAAAAAGTGGGTGCCTGCCCAGTGCTGCTGAAATTCCTCCTGCAAACCCTCGGCGATAAGGTGCACTGGAAGGCCGGACGTGTTGGTGGTGACGATCGAGCCGGGCTTTCGGAATTGGGCTACTTTGGCGAGGAGGCCGCGCTTGATTTCGAGATTTTCGGCGACGACTTCAATGATCCAGTCGGCGTCTGCGATGCGCGGCAGATCGTCTTCAAAATTGCCGATGGAAACCTTGGAAGCGAGAGCGGGAGTGAAAAAAGCGGCGGGCTTGGCTTTTTTGGCGGCATCGAGGCCGGCGAGAACGATTTTGTTGCGGTCGGCGGGAGCGGCGTCCTTGGGAACGATGTCGAGCAGCAGGCAGGGGAGGCCGGCGTTGGCAAAATGCGCGGCGATGCGGGCGCCCATGGTGCCGGCGCCGAGAACGACTGCTTTTTGAATGCGATGAGTCATAAGCAGACCTTGAGGAACGGGAATAGGATGGCAGAACAGGTTACAAAATGGGACGCCACGGGTCAAACAGGTGTTTGGTAAAGGGCGGGAGAAGACTAAAATTGGGGTATGGGAGAACAGAAAGAAGTAAACGCGCAGAGCGTGCTGCGGAGCGCGAAGGAATGGTTTCGGGCGTTCACCAACGGCTACGCGCCGAGTCTGGAGCGGCGGCCGCGCGTGGGACTGGCTCTGGCCGGCGGGTTCGCGCGCGGCATCGCGCACATCGGCGTGCTGCGGGTGTTTCGCGAAGCGGGGATACCGATTGACATGGTGGCGGGCACGAGCGTTGGCGCGCTGATAGGGGCGAGCTATTGCGCCGGGGCGTCGCTGGAAATGATGGAGGAGATCGCGTGCGAAACGAGTTTCACGGATTTCGGGCGCTGGACTCCCTCGTGGATGGGATTGGCCACAAACCAGCGGATGGAGCAGTTCCTGGCCCGCTTCTCGCCGATTACAAAATTTGAAGAATTGCAGACGCCGCTGGCGATTGCGGCGACGGACATCAATGCGGGCTTGCCGGTTTATTACTACCAGAAAGGGCCGATTGTGCCGGCGTTGCGAGCTTCGTGTGCGTACCCGGGATTGTTTGTGCCGATTCAACACGAAGGGCGAACGCTTGTCGACGGCTTCCTGACGGCGCTGGTGCCGTATGAAGGATTGCTGTTGATGGGCGCGGAGGTGGTGATTGCCGTGTACCTGGAGCCGGGGATGAGCGGAGAGCCGCGGACGTTCACGGATGTGTTGAGCCGGTCATTTACGATTATTCAGAGGCATGCGGACCTGGAATGGCGGCAGTATGCGGACGTGATTATCGAGCCCGACGTGACGCCGTTTGTCTGGGACGATTTTACGAAGACGCCGGAGATGGTGAGAGCGGGAGAGCTAGCGACGTTGAAGGCGTTGCCGGCGATCCGGGCAGCGATTGAGGGGAAGAGGAAGCGGCCGGGGGAGTAGGGGAGAAGATTTCACCACAGAGTTCGCGGAGGGCCGCAGAGGACGCGGAGAGGTTGGGCGTAGAGAGGTCGGAGGAACGGCCCACCTCAGAAGGCAGGCCCTACAGGAGTTTCACTTCGACCTGGACGGGTTGGCCTTCGCCTTTGCCGCGTTGGGTTAACCAGGCGGCGAGGCCTTCGGCGAAGCGCTCGGGGGTGAGGCGGAAGCTGGCTTCCAGGCGGCCGTCGGCGAGCGGAAGGGTGTCGTCGAAATCAGCGGAATTGGTGAAATTGCGCATGGAGAATTGATCGAGCCATTCGAGGGGACAGGCGCGGCGCTCGCCGCGGATGAGGACGTCTACGTGGAATTTTTGCGCGTACATAAAGGAATGATAGCACCAGAGGAGCGAAAGGCTTTGGTGACGGAAGCAGCCGAGCAGATCCCCGGCTCCATTTGCGTAAAGATCCACCTTGCCACGGGCCGTGTCCCTCATACACCAAAGTGATCGTTCCATTCTGGCACGACTCAGTTTCTCTCCTTTGGTCCGCGGGTATTTCAGCGAATCAGTGGATGCGCCAGCCGTTTACCGGCCCGCCGTGAAGGAATGTCTCCGGCGTCATCACGCCGTCTCGCTTGAAGACTAGGCCATCCTTCATCACAAAGATGACCGTTCGCAGCGCGTCGATATCTTCGAGCGGATTGCCTTTGACTGCGATGAAATCCGCGGGAAGGCCAGCCTTGATCGGACCGCGCTTGTCATAAATATCCGAGACCTTATAGCCGTTGATGGTCATGATTTTAAGGATTTCCTTGTCGGGGATGCCTGCAGCCTTCCAGCTTTTCAAGAAGTTGATCGCCACCTGGCCGCGGGTCATGCCGGGGACGTAATAATCGGCGTCGGTTGAAAAAGCCATCTTGACTCCATTGGCGTAGGCGCTCTTGATACCGGCGACGGTGCGGTCGAAGGCGGCCTGCGAGCCGTGATATTCGGTAAATGGTGTTTCCGTACCGGCACGCCAAATGCCTTTTTGTGCCATCCGCTTGTGCAGTTCGTCGGTTAGTGCGATGTCGTGTTCGATGGACCAGATGCCCGCTTCGATGGCGCGGCGGGCTCCCTCTTCGGTCTGCACGTGGCCGGCAACTTTTAATCCGCCGGCATTGGCCGCTTCTTTGACGAAGAGCTTGATGTCGTCAACAGAATAGGGATAGGGCTTGCAGTCGACACAGATTTTGATGACTTTGGCGCCAAACAGAACGTTTTGCCGGACGGCCTTAACGATTTCGTCAGGAGTATCCGCATCGAGGTATTCGGGGTAGACGATGTTATGTTCCTTCACCATTTCCGGTGTGGGATAAAACTGGCCGCCAATGCCGCCGATAATGATTCCGGAATTGATGAGCGTCGGTCCGGGCAGCCAGCCCTGCTCGATAGCGATCCGCAACGCGCTGTCGGCGTACAGGCCGTTGTTTCCGAGGTCGCGAACGACGGTGAATCCGGAGGACAACATTTGCATGCCATTCGAAGCGGCTTCGATAGCACGGAGGGCCGTCGATTCCTGAATGTAGGTGTAGTAGTAGACGTCGTTTTCAGGAATTTTCTTGTAGGTGATCGCCAGGTGATTGTGCGCATCGACAAGACCCGGCAGGACGGAATAGGAAGAGAGATCGATAGTCTCCGCTCCGGCAGGAGCCGCGACGTTGGAACCGACGGCAACGATCCTGCCGTCCTTGACGGCGATCAACTGGTTTGCCTCGGAGTTGCCGGTTTCCGGATCGATGAGACGCCCTGCACGGATCAAGTACGCCGTGCCCGCGCTGGACGGAAGCGGTACGGACGATTGCTGAGCGAACACCGGTGGGGCAGCGAAACCTATAAACAAAAACAGCAATGCGATTCGTTTGACCATGGATGTCTCCTCGGCGACGATGACGCCGCGTGCAGATGAACGTGAGCTTAGTATCTTCGATTCCAAGAGCGAGCTGATTTTAGACGTGTGGATAAAGGGTGGTCAAATCGAACGAATGGGGTTGTTCAGGCACGTGCATAGATAAGACGGTCCCAAGTCCTGATAAACGCTAATCGAAAACTAGCCCAGCCATGTGACGGGCAAACTTGCTTCGGGGGTTGGCGGTAACATACACTGGGCAGGTTTAAGGACCGTAGTAGAATGTCCCGCCAGTCTCAGATACTAGTCCGCGCTATCCGGACGGGCCGGATCGGGCGCATCCCTGCCATTCTTCGATGCAGCCTACTAAAAATTTGGGGGTAATACCGTGGCGACGCCAATGGAAAGCTGGGTGGAGGAAGCGGCCCGGCTGACCAAGCCAGAGCGAATTGTTTATTGCGATGGGTCGGAAGCTGAGAACCAGTCCATCCTGCAGGAAATGCTGAAGAAGGGCGACTCCTTCCAGCTGAACCAGAAAACCTACCCGAACTGTTACCTGCACCGAAGCGATCCGAGCGACGTGGCGCGCACGGAACACCTGACGTTTATCTGCACACCGAAAAAAGAGGATGTCGGACCGACCAACAACTGGATGGACCCCGAGGGAGCGAAGTTCAAGCTCGGGAAGTTGCTGGACGGGGCGATGCGCGGGCGGACGATGTATGTGGTGCCGTACATCATGGGGCCGGTGAACTCGCCGATCAGCAAGATCGGCGTGGAAGTGACGGACAGCCCGTATGTGGTGGCGAACATGCGGATCATGTGCCGGATGGGCAAGGTGGCGCAGGACAAGTTGGGCAGCTCCAAGGACTTTGTGCCGGGGCTGCACTCGGTGGGAGACTTGGATCCGTTGCGGCGGTACATCGCGCATTTTCCAGAAGAACGGCTGATCTGGAGCGTGGGGTCGGGATACGGCGGGAACGCGCTGCTGGGAAAGAAATGCTTTGCGCTGCGGATTGCGAGCTACATGGCGCGACAGCAGGGCTGGATGGCTGAGCACATGCTGATTCTGGGACTGGAATCGCCGGGCGGGAAAGTGACGCACATGGCCGCGGCATTTCCGAGCGCCTGCGGGAAGACGAATCTGGCGATGATGGTGTCTGCACTGGAGAACCATGGATATAAGGTGTGGACAGTTGGCGACGACATTGCGTGGATGAAAATCGGCGCGGACGGGTATCTGCATGCGATTAATCCGGAGTCGGGATTCTTTGGCGTGGCGCCGGGGACGAGCAGGAAAACAAATCCGAACGTGATGGAAGCCCTGAACCGCAACACGATTTTCACGAATACGGGAGTGACGGCGGAGAATGAGCCGTGGTGGGAAGGGATTGGCGGGGAGCCGCCGGCGGGATTGATTACGTGGCGCGGGGAAAAGTGGGATCCTTCGAAAGGCACAGCGGCGCATCCGAATGCGCGGTACACCGTGCCGGCAGCGCAATCACCGAGCATTTCACCGAAATGGGAAGCGCCAGAAGGGGTGCCGATTTCCGCGTTCATTTTTGGCGGGAGGCGGGCACGCCTGGCTCCGCTGGTCTATCAATCGTTTAACTGGCAGCACGGCGTGTTTGTCGGGGCGACGATGGCTTCGGAGACGACGGCAGCGACAACGGGAGACGTGGGAATAACGCGGCGGGATCCGATGGCGATGCTGCCCTTCTGCGGTTATAACATGGCGGATTATTTTGAGCACTGGCTGGAGATGGGGAAGAAGATTCCGAATCCACCGAAGATTTTTCACGTGAACTGGTTCCGGAAGGGCGCGGACGGAAAATTCTTGTGGCCCGGATACGGGGAGAACGTGCGTGTGCTGAAGTGGATACTGGAGCGCGTGGAAGGACGCGGTGAGGCGAAGGAAACGCCGATCGGATACGTGCCGACTCGGACGGGGCTGACGCTGGATGGGCTGAAGATTTCGCCGGAAGCGCTGGACGAGTTGTTTCGTGTGAATGGGGATGATTGGGAGAGCGATCTGGCGGACAGCCGGGAATTCTTGGGGAAGTTCGGGGAGCGGTTGCCGGCGGAGTTGCGGAAAGAGCATGAGGCGGTGGTGGGCCGGTTTCAGAAGTCGGTGCCTGCCTGAGCCGGGATTTTTGCGGCGGGATGGCATTGCCGGCTGGCGTGAGAGCAAGAGGGGCCACCTGAAGGTGGCCGCTACGCTGAGTTGAAGAGTTTCCCGCGGTGACTTATTCACACCCGCCACGTGAACGGAAAGTTACTTTCCGGTGAAACGCTATAGAATCGTCAACCATGTCGTCGGTCCTCTCGGTACCCACAAGGCTATTGGTGTTTGTTGTTTTAGTGGCGCTTATTTTTGCCCCCTGCTCGTTTTCAGCTACAACTTTGAACGGTGTGTTGCGGGATGCGGCGGGAAAGCCCGTGGCTGAGGCGAAGATTATTTTGCGTGGAAACTCCGGGGATCAAACGTATCAGGCGCGCACCGGAGCGAACGGCACGTTTGTTTTCACGGGGATTGAGGCGGGGACGTACACGCTTGCGGCTGAGGCGGCGGGAAAGACATGGACGGCGGCGAAGGCGATTGTGATTGGGGAAGGCGGCGCGACGAATCTGGAACTGACGCTTTCCGCGCAAGGTCAGACACTCGGCCTGGCTGTGGCCGGGCACCCGCAAGGGACCGAACGGAAAGGGAGCGGCGGCGAGCATCTTTCGAGCGAAGAAGTTTCCAACCTGCCGCTGAACGAGCGCGACTTCAGCAAGTTGCTGCTGCTGGCCGCGGGCACGATGACGGACACCAACGGCACGGCGAATTTCACCCAACAATTTGCGGTGAACGGACAACGCGGGGTGGCGTCCGTTTTTGCGATGGATGGCGGGGCGACGACCGACCCGGAACTGGGCGGGGCGACGTTTGCGAATTTTAATGTGGATGCGATTCACGAGGTGCAGTCGAGCTCCGGGGTGATGCCGGCGGAGATCGGGCAGGGCGCGGCGGGATTCACGAACGTGGTGACGAAGTCGGGGACGAGCCAGTTGCACGGGAGCGCGTTTGAATTTGTGCGCAACGCGGCTTTCGATGCGCGGAATTTCTTTGACCACGCGAGCGACCTGGACCCGCGGCGGATTCCTCCGTTTGTGCGCAATGAATTCGGCGTGACGATTGGCGGCCCGGTGGTGCTGCCGGGAGTTTACGACGGTCGCGGGAAGACTTTCTTTTTTGGCGAGTATGCGGGATTCCGGCAGGTGCTTGGCACGACGCAGGTCTTCGCGGTGCCGACCGCCGACGAGAGAAAAGGGATTGACACGACGAGTTTCCCTGGCGATACGCTGACCGTGCCGGTGAGTCCGGAGATCGCGGGGATTCTGGCGCGTTATCCATTGCCTAATGATCCCACGGGCGCATTCGGCGCGCGGACGTATGCGGCGTCTTCGAAGGTGGTGACGGATACGGACCAGTTTTCAATTCGTGTCGATCACAAGCTTTCAGACAAGGCGACGCTGTTCACTCGCTTCAGCCTGAACCAGGTGAACGGCCCGACCACGAATCCGGATCAGACGGCGATTGATCCAAGCTTCGCGGTGAAGTTTTTCGATCACCAGCGGAACGCGGCGGTGAGTTACGCGCGGACGTATTCGCCGCAACTGAGTTCGACGACGATGTTTGATTATGTGCGGAGCACGCCGGTGTTTCCGGCGAGCAACCACACGGATATTGGGCTGGCGTTTGGGGATGGACTTTTCGAGGGATTCAACTCGGCGGATGGGTCGATCTTCGGATCGTACGGGAACGTATTTCAGTTCAAGCACGACATGAGCTACGTGCACCGGGGGCACGTGTTCAAGTGGGGCGCGGATATTCGCTTGAATCGGGACACCACGGTGTTTGGGACGAATCCGAGCGGTGTGTATTCGTTCGGCGGGGGAACGGCGTATTCGCCCGTGTTCATCCAATCCGCAAGCGGGCAGAACAATATTCTTCCGGGCGACCCGCTGCCCGATTCCCTGCTGGGGTTGCTGACGGCGAGTCCCTACGAGTACACGATATCGGGGGCTTACCGGCTGACGCCCACGGGGAACAGATTTGACGAGGCGGCGGTGCGACGGCAGGCTTACGCGTTTTATTTTCAGGACACTTGGAAAGCGACGCAGCGGCTGAGCATCAATTACGGGTTGCGCTTTGAAGTGAACAGCCGTATCAAGGAAGCGTATCACCGGACATCGGTGGCGACACCGGTGGGACCGGACGGAAAACCAGCGGATTTTCTGACGCCCGGAGCAACGCAGGATTTTCTTTACAATCCGCAGCCCATCTATCCGCTGGAATGGAACGGATGGGCGCCGCGCGTGGCAGTGGATTATGGTGTGACGAAACGCACGACGCTGCACGCCGGCGGAGCGATCACCACGATTTTGCCGAATTTGTGGCAGGACAATTTTGTGACGGGGGGACTGCCGTTTGTGGTGCAACCGCTGGTGTCTGCGCAGGTGGGCGTGCCAGTTCCCTTCTCGAACACAATTGTGCCGTTGCATGTGCCGGAGCCTTATACGACTTCGGGCCAGTTGCTGTTTGAGTCGGGCAATACTTCGCAAGTTGCCGCGAACACGCCGATCGATTTGCCAAGGTTTCAACAGGACCTGCAAGCGCTGACGCCGGGGGACCAGGTGCAGTTGCTGAGCGTGAGCGTGATGTCGCGCAATTTCAAGAACGGGTATATCGGTACGTACACGGCGGGAGTCGAGCACGATTTTGGGATGGTGAGATGGAACGCGGCGTATGTGGGGACAGCGGGAATTCATCTTGCGCGAGTATTTGCACCGAACGGATATGCGGGCGCGGGGCCGGCGTTCGGGCGATTCACCCAGTTTGACGCATCGGGCAACGCGGTCAGCGGATTCGGGCCGGAGTATGTGATGGCCAGCGATTCGCACTCGAGCTACAACGCGCTGCAGACGAGCGTAAGTGGAACGAATGCGCGGATCGGGCTGAATTTTGCGGCGAGCTATACGTTTTCGAAGTCGATCGACGACACGAGCACGGTGCTGGGCGGAATACCCGGAAGTGCGGGGGCGATTCTGCAAACGTTTGCGCAGAATCCGCTGGATGAACGGGCGGAGAAAGGCGTGTCGACGTTCGACGTGACGCACGCTTTTTCGGTGAGCGTGTTTCAGGCGCTGCCGTTCGATCGGGTAAGTTTCCTGCAGCCGGTGAGCCGTTATGTGACCGGCGGATGGCAGTTGCTGAACATCACTTCGATCACGAGCGGGCCTCCGTTCACTGTGTTTTCGGGGATTCAGCAGACGAGCGCAGGGGCCGGAGGAACGGACCGGCCGGACCTGATCATGATGCCGGATTTATCCACCGGCCGGACTAGGCAGGAAGATTATTTTGGATTGGGCAATAACAACAGTTCGTTGTTTTTTGTTCCGGTGAATGTGCCGGGAGGGACGGGGCCGAATCAAGGGCGATTCGGGACGCTGGGGCGGGACACGTTTCGCGCGCCGGGATACAAGCAATTTGATTTTGCGCTGATCAAGGACACGCCGTTTGGGCGGCGCGGGAAGAGCGATCTGGGGCTGGTGGAATTTCGGGCAGAGTTTTTTAATCTGTTTAACATTGTGAATTTCAGTCTGCCGTCGAATACGGTGCGGGGGAGCGGGTTTGGAATTATCAGCCATACGGCGGGGACTTCGCGGCAGATTCAGTTTTCGTTGAAATTGATTTTTTAGGCGGCGGGGAAAAGAAACAGAGAAGATTTCAACACAGAGGTCACAGTGGGGCGACTGAGGATACAGAGAACGAACGAGGAAAAACCCGTGCCTGGCGGACCGGTGGTTACGAAACTTTGTTTGGGTGGTTGATTCGAGACCGTAAAAGCGGAACCAGAGCTTCCGCACTCCAAAGTCAGAGGAGGGAGCGGATGGAGGCGTCGATGCGGATGTGGGTGGAGGGATTGCCGCCGATGAGGTAGAGGCGGCCGTGGTCCATGGAGAAGTTGACGAAGCGGCTGATGTGGTAGTCCTCATCGAGAGAGGTGAAGAGCTTGATGGTTTCTTCTGGGTCGAGCCCGAACGCGTCGAGAGCGACGGGATCGCCCCATTGTTTGGCGAGCGCGGAGTAGCGGTCCACTACTTCTTTGAGACTCAGCATTTGAAGGCGCAGTCGGGGGCGCGCCACCAATTTCGGCGACGCCCTGATTCTGCAATGCGGAGTGTATCGCGCGGGGTTCACAGGTGGAAGTGCGCAGATTGGCGGCAGCGGCTGGATTCGGTAAGATGCTGGTGGGACTTAAAACGCATCGGAGGACGAGTTTATGAGCATCGCGGTTGGACAAAAAGCGCCGGATTTCACGCTGCAGGATCAGAGCAAGAAGGAAGTGAAGCTTTCGGATTTCGCGGGAAAGAAGAAAGTGGTGCTGGTGTTTTACCCGCTGGACTGGAGCCCGACCTGCACGAACGAGCACGCGTGCTTCGTGAACGACATGAAGCAGTTTGAGACGCTGGATGCGGAAGTGCTGGGCGTCAGCGTGGACAGCGTGTGGTCGCACAAAGCGTACGCGGAAAAGATGGGGATCAAGTATTCGCTGCTGGCGGATTTTCATCCGAAGGGCGCGATGAGCGAAAAGTATGGCGTGTATATGGCGGACAAGGGGATCACGGGGCGGTCGATCATTATCATTGATAAAGGCGGGAAGGTGGCGTGGGTGAAGGATTACGATATTCCCGTGGTGCCGGATGTGAAGGAAGTGGCGACGGCGTTGGGGAGCGTGAAGTAGAGAAAGTTAAGGAAATATAGGAAGTAAAGGATGAGGATTACGGTGGCCGGTCTAAAGACCGGCCACTACTTTTTTGGGGGAGGCTCTGGACTTTTTGTTGGGGCTGGCGGTGAGGTGACGGATGCAGAAAAGGACCGGACCAGGATTACGAGCTGCCAGCGCTGGTCTTCGGTGAGTTTTTTGCGGAAGGAAGGCATGGGTTTGCGGCCCTGGGTGATCTGGTAAAAGATTTCGCCGTCGGTGAGGGAGTTCATGTGCTTCGAGTCGGTGAGGTCGCTGGGCGCGGGGTCGTACATCATGGCGTCCGAGCCATCGCCCTTGCCGGAATCGCCATGGCAGTTGGCGCAATATTCATTGAAGACGGGTTTCGCGGCGCTGAGATTTGCATCGGAGGCGGCTAGCGGATTCTTGCGAAGCTTGTCTTCCAGAGGAACTTTCCAGGGCGTCTTGTGTAAAGCGGCCAGGCCGATGGAGAGGAAGATGAGGGCGATGACGACGGCGAAGAGGAGTTTGAGGAAGGTTTTCGGTTTTTTGGGAGGAGAGGTCATGTTTTATTCACCGGAAAAAGTCTCGCATAGGCTGGGGCGGGCGGGAAGCAGGAATTGAGTTTGGAGGCGGCGTTTAGTCCGTAAAAGCGGAAGCAGAGCTTCCGCACTCCAAAGTAAGAGCGGGCCGAGCGAGCTCGGCCCCTACAAAGATGTGACGGCACTTCACGCGGGGCGGAAGATTAGCCAGAGGAGTTCGCCATTGAAGAAGAGGATGGCGGCGGCGACGCACCAGGCGATGACGGTGGTGGCGCGGGAGTTGACGAAGTCGCCCATCTTGGCGCGATCGCTGGTGAACTGCACGAGCGGAATCACGGCGAAGGGCAATTGAAAGCTGAGAACGACCTGGCTGAGGATTAAGAGCGCCGTGAGCTTCCCCTCCCCGGCGATGGCGATGACGAAAACCGCGGGAATAATGGCGATGGAGCGAGTGATCAGGCGGCGCAGCCAGGGCTTCAGTCGGATATCGAGAAAGCCTTCCATGACGATCTGGCCGGCGAGGGTGCCGGTGAGGGTCGAATTCTGCCCAGAGGCGAGCAGGGCGCAGGCGAAGAGCGTGCTGGCAAATCCGGCACCAAGGGTGGGGCTGAGGAGTTTGTAGGCCTGGGCGATGTCGGCGACTTCGCTGAGGCCGCGGGTGTGAAACGCTGCGGCGCCGAGAACGAGGATGGCAGCGTTGATGAAGAGAGCAAAAAAGAGGGCGACGGTGGAATCGAGGACCGCGTAACCCAGGGCTTCACGCTTTTCCGATTTGCTTTGGCCAAAGGCGCGAGTTTGCACGATGCTGGAGTGGAGATAGAGATTGTGGGGCATCACGGTGGCGCCGAGGATGCCGATGGCGATGTAGAGCATTTCCTTGTTGCGCAGGATTTCGGCGCGGGGGATAAAGCCGTGAGCGGCTTCGCGCCAGACCGGATGCGCGAAGAAAATTTCGTAGGCGAAGCAGAGGCCTATGCTGGCGATGAGGGTGATCACGAAGGCTTCGATGAGGCGGAAGCCGCGGCCTTGCAAGGCGAGGACGATGAGGACGTCGGAGGCGGTGAGGAGCACGCCGAGAAGCAGCGGGATGTGGAAGAGGAGATTCAGGGCCACGGCGGAACCGAGGACTTCGGCGAGGTCGCAGGCGGCGATAGCGAGTTCGCAGGCGACCCAAAGAAAAATGGACATGCGGCGTGAATAGTGATCGCGGCAGGCTTGGGCGAGGTCGCGTCCGGTGACGATGCCGAGTTTCGCGGAGAGCGCCTGGAGAAACATTGCCAAAAGATTGCTGATGAGGACGACGCTGAGCAAGGTGTAGCCAAATTTGGAGCCGCCGCCGATGTCGGTAGCCCAGTTGCCAGGGTCCATGTAGCCGACGGCGACGAGATAGCCGGGACCGGCGAAGGCGAGGATTTTGCGGAACCAGTGCGCGTTGTGAGAGATGGGAATGCTGCGGTGGGATTCGGGGAGAGAGGGGAGAGTGAGGGCGCGGCGCCAGGGGGAGGCTTCGGGCTGGTCGGCAGGGAGGGCCGGGGCGGTGGAGAATCGCTTGGAGAAGATGTCGGACATGGATTGTGTTAACTACGGTTAACTTCTCTTATAAAGTAGAATTAACTAGGGTGGATGTCAATAGGACTTATCGGCGCGGAGACGCAAGAGTTAGGAAAAGAGATAACGCAAAGTACGCAGAGAGCGAGGAGGACGCGGAGAAGAGCGGTCCACCACGGTCGGCGGGCCCTACAACTGCGAGTGGGGAGGTGGCAGGCGGGGCCACCTGAGGGTGGCCCCGCTACATGAGATGGAGAGGAGGCTGGCCGATCTGAAGATCGGATAGTAGAGGGAGTGGGGTCGGTAGGGCTGTGATACTTTGGGAGAGGAATTTTGGGAGAACAACATGGATGAGAAGCAAGCGGCGCAGCCAGGGCAAGTACAGATCAAGGCGGATGAGAAGGAACTGCAGGGGCTGTACAGCAACCTGGTGATGATCCAACACCACGCGGAGGAGTTTACGCTGAATTTTGTGTACATCTTTCCGAACGGCACGCAGGGGAAACTGCTGAGCAGCGTGATCGTGAGCCCCGGACATGCGAAGCGGATCTGGCGGGCGCTGGGCGAGAATATTTCGCGGTTCGAAGCGGCGTACGGGCCGATCAAAGAGGGGCCGGAGGGCGCGCCGGTGCCGGGGGCGAACATCGGGTTCGTGCAGTAAAGAGGGCGAGAACGCAGGGAGAGCGGAGTGCGATTTCAGGCCGCCAGCGACCAGGCGCTGCTGGTTTATCTGGGAGAAGAGATCGGCGCGGCGGCGCACGAGGGCGTGGTGCGGTTGTTGCGACTGCTGCAGCGGGAGCCGATTACGTGGATACGGAATATCCAGCCGGCGTATTGTTCACTGCTGATTACGTTTGACGCGGCCGCGGCGGATCACGCTGAAGTTCAGGCGAAAATTACAGCATACGAAAAGCGCGCGGAGACGCTGCCGGTGGCAAAGGCCCGCCTACTGGAAGTGCCTGTATGCTACGGCGGAGAGTTTGGGCCGGATTTAGAGGATGTGGCGGCACAGCACGGATTGCAGGCGGAAAAAGTTGTCGAGCTGCACATTGCGCGAACGTATCACGCGTACTTTTTGGGATTTGCGCCGGGGTTTGCGTACCTGGGAGATTTGGCGGAGGAGATTACGACGTCGCGATTGGAGACTCCACGGAAGGAAGTGGCCGCGGGAAGCGTGGGGATTGCGGGGCGGCAGACGGCGGTGTATCCGTTTGCGACGCCGGGCGGTTGGCGATTGATCGGAAGGACGCCGCTGGAAATATTCCGGAAAGATCGCGAGCCGATGGGACTGATTGCGATTGGAGATCAGGTGAAGTTCCGGCCGATCACGCGCGCGGAGTTTTTGGCGATGAGGCGGTCATGAGTTCGCTGGTGGTGGAAACGCCTGGATTGCTGACGACGGTGCAGGATTTTGGGCGCGAGGGATTTGGTGTGCTGGGGGTTTCGGCTTCGGGTGCGGCAGACGCGGTGGCGCTGCAGATTGGGAATTTGCTGCTTGAGAATGGGGCTGGGACGCCGGCGCTGGAGATGACGCTGACCGGCGGGACGTTTTTGTTTCCCGATGGCGCGGTGATTTGCCTGGCGGGTGGGAATTTTGGGGCGCAGGTGGATGGGAAGGCACTGGAGTTGTGGCGGTCACACGCGATTTTACCGGGAAAAAGAGTGGTGATAGGGGCGACACGGGATTTTGCGCGGTGTTATTTGTGCGTGGCGGGTGGGATTGGCGTGGCGGAATTTCTGGGGAGCGCCTCGACCCACCTGTTGAGCGGGTTGGGAGGATGCCAGGGGCGGGCGCTGCGGAAGGGTGATGTGTTGCCGATTGGAAGGCTCGAGAGAAATATCCGGCGGCGGAAACTGAGAGCTGGTGTTTTGGAAGAGCTGAAGCCGGAGAAGACGTTGCGAGTGACGCGAGGGCCTCAGTCAGACTGGTTTCCGGAAGAAGCGCGGAGGATTCTGGTGAGCGGCGAGTTTGTTGTGAGCGAAGAATCGAATCGGATGGGATTGCGGCTGGACGGGCCGCGGCTTGCTGCGCGCGAGAATAAGGAGATGATCAGCGAGGGCACACCACTGGGGGCGATTCAGGTTACGCCGTCGGGGCAGGCGATTATTTTGTTTGTGGAGCAGCAGACGACGGGCGGGTATCCGAAGATTGCGAATGTGATTGGAGTGGATTTGCATTGCGTTGGACAGTTGCGGCCGCGGGATACGATCCGGTTTGAAGAGGTGTCATTGGCGGAGGCGAGGGCATTGTGGATTAAGCAGCAGAAGTTGCTGAGTTCGGAAGAGCGGCTGTTCGCATGAAACGTGTGGATTTGAATTGCGATATGGGCGAACTGCCGGAGATGCTGGCAAACGGCAGCCAGGAAGCGCTGATGAAGTTTGTGACGTCGGCGAATGTGGCTTGCGGCGGGCACGCCGGGGATGAAGAGATGATGTGCGCGACGATCGAGCAGGCGATGCGGAATGGCGTGGCGGTGGGGGCGCATCCGGGGTACGAGGATCGCGAGAATTTTGGGCGGGTGGCGCTGAATTTGTCGGGGGAGGAGATTCGGGAATCGGTTTACCGGCAGGTGGTGGCGCTCGGGAGGATCGCGGAGAAGTGCGGCGCGGTGGTGGCGCATGTGAAGCCGCATGGGGCGCTGTATAACCAGGCGGCGCGGGACGCGGGGATCGCACGGGGAATTGCGGAGGGCGTGCGGCGCTGGAGGCAGGACGTGGTGATGGTTGGGCTGGCGGGGTCGGTGATGCTGGAGGAGTTTCGCGCGGAGGGATTTCGTGCGGCGGCGGAGGCGTTTGCGGACCGGCGGTACGAGAAGGACGGCAGTTTGCGGGCGCGGGGATTTCGGGATGCATTGTTGGATGCGCCGCAGAAAGCGGCGGAGCAAGCGTTGCGGATTGCGGAGGGGCGGGGAGTATTGACGCGCGAGGGGGCGGCGGTGGCAGTGGATGCGCAGACGATTTGCATTCACGGAGATACGCCGGGAGCGGAGAGAATTGCGGAGGAGGTACGGCGGGCGTTGGAGGGGGCCGGGGTTGGCGTGAAGGCGTTGGGCGG
>JGI12635J15846_10000088_pt1 | contig 63187 bp, 52 predicted proteins | sample BlaSpr_A8_OM2_M2_FD_15846 | JGI IMG/M metagenome (IMG submission 15846)
CGAAGCCGCCGCGAGCAGCGTCACATAAGTAAAGAGCTCTACTTCGCGGTTCTGCCCGGTCGAGAGCAATAGTGGAGTAGTGAAACCGCCGGTCAACGCGATGGCTGCGAGTATCTCGGCATCCTGCTTAATGGCCAGCGCCGCGGTCGAAGCGGTCACGATCACCATGGCTACAAATGCGACCGGGCTCGGAATCAAACTGTAGACCTGAAACGCAGCCCACAGCGAGAGATACAACGCTCCCACGCCAACCGCCTTCAGCGAGTAAGAAAATAACTGGTAACCACGCTTGCGAAAGCTCTCGCTCCAACCGACAACCATAATCCCGGCGAGTAATCCAATGGAGACGCGTCCCGCTGGTCCGATCCAGTTATTGTCGAAAGCAAACTTGAGAAAGTAAGAGACCCCGATCAACACTGCCGAGATGCCAATACGATTCAGCCAGTGCGACCCGATGCGCGACTCAAGATCGCCCCCGGCCTGCGCATCTGGCGGCGCGGAGACGCGCGGAACGGTGAGCGGCGAAGCTGCAACCTGCGGCGGAGGAACTGGCAGAGCGGGCGTCGCCGACAAAGTGTTCGCAACCGGCTGAACTGAAGGCGATATCGCAGGCGACGTTAGAGGCGGCCCAGGCGGAGGTGGCGCAAGCGACGCTAAAGTCTCCGCGGGCAACGCCCCTTCTTCCGTGGGGCCGACGGCCTTTCCTCCGCGCTCCAATCGCTCAACGCGCGCGGTCAAATCCCGAACCAGCGCGCGTAAAGCCTGCAGATCGCTATCTTGTGAGTTCACGGTCGGTTCTGGAGCAGAAAATCCCATCCACTATAGGCGAACCCATCGGCTTTTGCACCCAGTTGGCGTGCCCTGCCCATGCGTGCGCTGTGCAAAGATGTGAAGTGGACCGGCTCCATTAACACCGGCCGCATTAGTAATGAATAAATAATGGAGAGCAGCGATGCGAAACCCGCCTCAGCTTTCATTCAGAGACAACCATCGCGCCTCCGGATCGCGTCTTTTTCAAATCGCCACACCACGCGGTCATTCGACGATTCAGGATTCAGTGATTCGACGATTCAATGATTAAATAATTAAATGGCCCGGCCCAAGTCATACGCCTTCAACCGCACCCGCAATACCTACCTCGCGACCGACCTTGTGATTGCCACCACCCACTGGACCCGCTTCCGCGGTCTAATGGCCACCAGCGCCGACCACTTCCTCCCCGGCCAAGGCCTCTGGATCAGCCCCTCCCACGGCATCCACACCTTCGCCATGCGCTTCCCGATAGACGCCGTCTACCTCGACCGCGATCGCAGAGTCATCCACCTAGAAGAAGACCTTAAACCCTGGCGCATGGCCGCCATCCGAGTAAAAGCCGTCTCCGTCCTGGAAGTCCCCACCGGCACCATCCAAGCATCCCAAACCACCCTGGGCGACCAGATCGACATCCTGCAAGAGCACCCCATCCACTCCGAAGCCGCGTGAAATTTAACTTCCACCGCGTCATCCTGAGCGAAGCAGGTGGATACGCGAAGCGAATCGGCCTCGCGGAGTCGAAGGGGTGCGCGGTTCAAAACAGATGTTTATGGGCTGTGAAGCGCCCTAGGAGATTCGGAAACTCTCGGCGCTTATAGGCAGGGATGTCGAAGGCGACTCCGATCATGACGCGTTGTACACTTCTCAGGTGATCGTCAACTACACCCTATCTTGGGATGATTATGTTGAGTCGAGGTTGGCCTATCGGGTACGCATGGCCCGAGGCCGTGTGTTGTTCCGGAATCTTTACGGACTCTCCTGTCTGGCCGCCATTCTTGGCACATACGTCCGCCTTTCTGGATATCCCTGGTGGGGAGACGTTCTGCTTCTCGTCGCCGTTCTTTTGCTGCTCGAGCGCGCGCTTTTGTGGCGACTGAGGGCGGCGGCTGTCTACCGCTCTACCACCAGTATTCGCGAACCGGTCGCAGTGAAAATTGAGGTGAGTAACTTAGTCCGCACGTCAGCCGGCAAAAATGAGGAAATTCGTTGGGCAAACATTTTGGCCTGCCACGAAACGAAGAATCTGTTCCTGCTCCAACTATCGTCTGACCATGCCGAGGTGCTTCCCAAACGGGCGTTTTCACCGGGAGACCTTTTTCGCTTCCAGGAGCTTCGGCAGAAAGAACTGATCGTCAAAACAACTCGCGAAAACCCAGATGTTGTCTTGCTTAGGTTCGTGGTGAGTTGGGGGCTGATTGCGATCGCGGTCATGGCGCTCTTCATCGGGTACGTCCACAATTTTCTTGCTCAACTGCCTCGCACTCCACCTGGGAGGCAGTATCAACCGGTCGCGAAGCCGGAACCAGCGCGAGCGGCAGACCTGCGTGGACGCGGCACTGTCTACCTGGTTCCACTCGACCCCATAAAGTCGGTTGCCGTGGCACCGTTACTGGCGGAACTTCGTAATCGGTACGGGCTTCAACTCCAGCTATTGCCCATGATTCCGCTTCCCCCTTGGGCAGAGAACGCGCCGCGAAAGCAATTTGTCGCTGAGGATCTCATCACGGCAATGAAACTCGCGTATCCCAAACTGGAAGCCGATCCGCAAGCCATCGTGATTGGGTTGACGGATGCGGACATGTACATTTCCCAGCTCAGTTGGTATTACGCATTCAGCTTCCGGGAGGAAGAGAGGTTCGCCGTCATTTCGAGCGCTCACCTTGCGGAGAGCGAAGACAACAAGCCAGTCGGTGCGGACATTCTGCAGAAGCGGCTCACCAAGGTGTTGGTACGAGACATTGGGATACTCCACTATCGTTTGCAGCCCAGCCATGACTACAGCAGCATTTTGTATCGCAACATCGATGAGACGACAGATCTGGACGAGGTTGGAGACGACTACCTTGAAAGTGACGTGAACGTGCGCGCAGACCTGCACGTAGAGAACGGGGATCCGTGCTTCATTGTTCGACATTACGCTGCGCAGGAAAGGGATCGCCCCGACTTGGGAGCAGTCGACAACTGTAACGGATATTACAAAGAACTCGATCTCGAAACAGTACAGGTCGACCTTCGTTACGGCTTGTTACTCGATCAGCGTACGGACTTCTGGATCGCAGACAAACACATTCCGTTGGAACTGACTCGGGTGTTGCGTACTCAGGATTCGCGCTCACGCGCTTTTGGGATTGGCGGAAATCACAATCTCAACGTATTTCTAGTCGGCGACAAATGGCCGTTCACCTGGATTGACTTGGTTCTCGAACACGGCGGACGGTCTCACTTCCGGCGATCCAACTGGGGCTTCGGTTATTGGGACGCACGCTACACCAACCGTGATATGAGCGGAAGTAAGTTTGCTGGTTCGAGGATCGATTGGGCTTGGCCGGGCTGGACCCTTAAAGGCAGCGACATGACTTACGAGTTCCCGGATCCGGCCAATTCGAGTCGTCCCGAGCAGGCGGCGCTGGTTGGCATTAAGGCATATAACGGCGACCGGCTTGCGCTTGTCCGCGATGGGAAGGGAAACCTTCTGCGCGCGCGATTGCCGGATCAGAATGAACTTGCCTTCACATACGACTCGCAGAACAGAGTGACTGGGATTTACGAGAAAGGTCGCGGCCACTTCGAGTACTCATACGATACGACCGGCCACCTGACGCGAGTTAAAGATGCTGATCTGCGAGTAACTGAGTATGGATATGATGAGGCAGGGCGTATGAATCGCATAGTCCAAGACGGAAGAGATGTTTGCACGTTAAAGTATGACGGGAGTGACAGGGTGAAGGAGGAAACACTCGGCAGCGGCCGTACCTACCTCTTTGAGTACTCAATTGGTAATGGTCAGATCACGCGTGTGGACATCACCGACCAGAATGGACTGGTTCGCCGGGTTCGACTATCCAACCTGGAATACACCCTCGACGAGTTAGTCAATGCCAGGCACTGAACCGGCTTATGGGCAGTTATTTAGTGCTGCGTTTGCAATATTCCTGTGGTAGCATCAACGGTCCAATAACCTCCCTTTGAGGTGCTGCTGTGGCGAACGACTTGCGGCCGTTGAGTCTCGGAGAGTTACTAGACCGTAGTTTCTTTCTCTATCGAAAAAACTTTCTGCTGTTTGCCGGTATTACGGCGCTTCCGCACCTTGTGCTCCTGGCATTCCAACTCACCCGTGTCGGCCTGGTAATGTGGAAAGGCTCGGGTGCAGTCCTGCTCTGGACCCTGGCTACTTATGTTCTAACTTTGGGCGTTTCCGCAGCATCGCAGGGAGCGACGGTCACTGCGGTTTCGCATGTCCACTTGGGCCAGCCAACGTCAATTGCGGAATCGTTCGCCGGAATCAAGGGCAGAATCCTCTACCTCGCGCTGATTATGATCGGCTACTGGATTGGGATTGGCGTCGGCCTCGTACTTCTGATTGTTCCCGGCATCATCCTGGCGCTGATGTGGGCGCTCACAATTCCGGTGGCGGTGATCGAAGATAAGGGCCTGCGGGACGCGGTGAACAGAAGCGCCGAATTAACCAAGGGTAATCGCGGACGCGTGTTCGTGATCTATGTCCTGTATATGGTGCTCATCTATGCGATTTATATGGCATGGATGTTGCCGGTATTTGCTGTGATCGGGATATCGGCTCGAGCTCACCATATGGTCGGAGTTCCGCTGTGGACGCAGATTGCAATTCCTATCGGAAGTTTTTTGAGTCAATGTCTGGCTGGACCTTTGATGACCATCGGATTTTCTCTCCTTTATTACGACCAGCGAGTGAGGAAAGAAGCTTTCGACCTGCAACACATGATGGCCACGCTCGACGCAACCATGCTGGACGGACCCGCGACCGCGGTTAGCGGGTAGCTTGTGATGCGACATTCCCTGGCGATCTGGTTCGTGCTGGTAATGGGCCTGACGCCAATGTCGCCGGCGCCACTTACTCTTGCACAGTACATTCAGGCGCTGGATGATTCGCTTGCTGCAGTGCGCACTATCAAAGGAGACCCGCGAAGGGCCGCCTCTCTTGCACGGAGCCTGCCTGCGGCGTGGAAGGTAGAAGCCGACGGCAAGATTTTCGATGTCTCCCTGGAACCAGTTCGTCGCGATCTTGGGGCGTGGCAAAAGCAGCCCGATACTGCAGCGCTCGATCGGATGCTGCAGCATCTTGAAACCCTGCGTTACCAAGCTGCGGCCTATGACACACCGGCGCCCGAGATCGCCTCGCGCCGCTCGTTGCTAAACGGTATTCTTGCCCGCAGCGAGTTTCGCAACGTTCACGGCCAAACCTGGCTCGACCGGCTCAAGCAGCGACTTACCGAGCTGTTGATCCGAGTGCTCGGTCGAATGTTTGCGTCGTCTGCGATTCCTGTCATCAGTGACATCCTGGTATATGGCCTGATCGGCGCTGCGGTGCTGGCGCTTGCCTATTGGATGTATCGATCCGTGCGCAACAGTGCTCGCCTGGAAACGATCATGCCTGTGTCCATTCCCGTGAGCGCGAAGGAATGGCCAATCTGGATCGCCGAGGCTCGGGCTGCAGCTGCGGGCGGGCAGTGGGCTAATGCTATCCATCTTGCTTACTGGGGAGGCATCTCTTTTCTCGAAGCCCAAGGATCATGGCGCGCCGACAAGGCGCGCACGCCGCGCGAATACCTTAGGCTTCTGCCAGCAACCAGCGCCCATCAACCGACGCTGCGTGCACTGACGGTGCGTCTCGAAGGCGTTTGGTATGGTATGCAAACTGGGGGCGCGGATGGATTCCAAGAGACCCTCGCCGAACTAGAGAGGCTCGGGTGCTCATGCCGATAGCGCCCGTCGACCGGAAGATACTCCTTGTCGCCAGCGGCGTGTTTATCGTCATGATTGGCGCCGCGGCATTGTTGATACGCGGCACCGATTCCTCGGAAAATGTTCCTAGCGTTTATTCGGCGGGGTCGGGCGGATGCAAAGCTGCATTCTTGCTGCTTCAGGAATCCGGTTATCGGGTTCAGACATGGGAGCAGCCGCTGGCCGATCTTTCTGTGGATGGAAAAGGGAAAACGCTGATTATTGTGGAACCGACGGAGTCCCCAGCCCATGAGGAACGGGAGAAACTCGACTCATTCCTCAAAAGCGGGGGACGATTGATTGCTGCCGGCCGGTTCGCAAATTTTTACCTTCCGACAAATCAGGCCGTGTCGGATCCGCTGAGCGGAACAACGTGGAAGCGCGTCTCCGCAATTTCGCTTTCTCCCATCACGCGGGCAGCGCCCGAAATCACGCTGGCCCCGCAAGCCTATTGGACGCCGGGGACCGGCGCGGTCGGACTTTATGGCGAGTCCGAAAAACCGGTTGTCGTCGAATACAAAGTTGGCGAAGGCCGAGTGCTCTGGCTGTCGGGATCCACTCCGCTGACCAACTCGGGGATCAAGGAAGTGGGGAATCTGGAATTTCTGTTAACCGCGCTGGGCGGCCCCGAACAAACTCTTGTTTTGTGGGATGAATACATCCACGGGCACGAGCGCTTCGCGGCGACCGCAAAGAGCAAGGGCATGATCGGCTGGATCGGCCTGCAACTTGTGGTTTTCGCGGTCGCGATCCTGCTTGCCTACTCGCGAAGAAGTGGGCCGATCTGGATTCCGGAAGGCGAAGTGCGCCTGTCTCCGCTGGAGTATGTACGCACGCTCGGAATGCTTTACGAACACGCGAATGCCGGCAGCGTGGCCGTCGAGATTTCGTGCCAGCGCTTCCGGCATTTGTTAACCCGGCGGCTCGGATTGTCAGTGAACAGCAGCGTGCCGGACCTGGCGCTCGCCGTGCATGAGCGGAGAGGAGTGCCGGAGCAAGAATTCGCCAATACGCTGTCCGAGTGCGAGTCATATCGTTATGATTCCAAGGTTCCGGCCAAGACGGCGCTTCGCTTGGTGCAGACTCTTTTCGACTACGCAGTGCGTTTGAAGTTGGTGCAAACACCGCCGGGGGAGAGGACAGCATGGAAGCAGTCGTAAGACTGGCACAGCATGTGCGGCAGGAGATGGGGAAAGTGGTGGTGGGCCAGGAGGAATTGAAAACGCAATGTCTGATCGCGTATCTTTCTCAAGGCCACGCGCTATTGGAAGGCGTCCCCGGCATTGCGAAAACTCTTGCCATCAAAGTGCTGTCGCGCATTCTCGGTCTGGACTTTCAGCGGGTGCAGTGTACATCGGACCTGATGCCCGCTGACATTGTGGGCACGAAGATTCTGAACTTGTCCACGAGCACATTCCAGCTTCACCGGGGTCCGGTGTTCACCAACCTGTTGCTAGTGGATGAAGTGAACCGCATGCCACCGCGCACCCAAGCTGCCCTGCTTGAATGTATGCAGGAAAGGCAGGTCACGATTGATGGAGAGCGGCATGTGCTTTCTCCGAACTTCACCGTCTTTGCCACGCAGAATCCGGTGGATTTCGAAGGCACATACCCGCTCCCCGAGGCTCAACTTGACCGCTTTCTGGTGAAGATTCGCGTGCCCTACCCGGAAGCGAAAGAGGAGATTCAGTTGTTGGTCAATGTTCAAAACGGTTTTGACTCAGACCGCCTGGAGGAGATTGCAATTGCTTCAGTAGAACCGGGTCTGTTGCAGCAAGCTCGGGAACAGGTTCGGGCGGTAAAGGTGCAAGAGGCTCTTTTCGGCTACATCGTCGAAATAGTGCGGCGCACGCGCGACTGGCCCGCGTTGTCGCTCGGCTCAAGCCCTCGCGCCGCCGTCAATCTGCTGACATTTTCCAAAGCCGTGGCTGCTATGGATGGGCGCGATTACGTGATTCCCGACGACATCAAGCAGGCCGTGCTGCCCGTGTTCCGCCATCGCATCGTGGTGAAGCCGGAAGCCGATCTGGAAGGTGTCACCGCCGATCAGGTTATTCAAGATGTGGTCCGAGCCGTCGAGTTACCCAAATGAGCGAGCGGTTAGCCCTGATCCCGGCTCCCGTGGAGAGCGACGCTGGCCCCGCTAAGCGGCTGGGATTTTCGTTCGGCTACCGATTTTTTTTCTTTCTCCTGATCGGCCTGGCATGGCTGGTTCCCGCCATTCTCGACCATCGCTTTGTCTATGCCATGGTCGCGTGGGATATGCTTCTCCTCGTCGCGTGGACGGTAGATTTATTGTCTCTGCCAAAACCTCAGAAGCTTCGTATCCGCCGGAGTTGGATTGCGCCGCTTGCGCTGTCGGTCAGTTCGCAGGTAAAGATCACCGTCCTCAATCGTTCGCAATCGACTCTCCATTTGCAGATTCTGGATCCGTTGCCTCACTCGTTAAGGACTGAACCTGCTGAATTGAGAATGACCGTTTCGCCGCATAACGAAGCGGAGGCTGAGTATTCGATTCGGCCCGGGAAACGCGGAACCGTCACGGCGTCGCGAGTCTATGTGCGTTATGAGGGATCTTTCCGGATCGCACAGTGCTGGGCGGTGGCGGATTTGGCGCAGGAACTCACCATTTATCCCAACCTGCACGAAGCCAAACGTCACGCGGTTTATTTGATTCGCAGCCGGCAGATTGCGCAGGAGAAGCGCTTTAGCCGTATTCGCGGCGCGGGCCGAGCCTTCGAGAGCCTCCGCGAATATCAGGATGGCGATGACTTCGGCGACATTTGTTGGACCGCCACTGCTCGTCGGGGGAAACTGGTCACACGTCTTTACGAGTTAGAGAAGAGTCAGACGATCTGGATCGTGCTCGACACCGGTCGTCTAATGAGGGCGCGTGTTGCCTCGCTCAGCAAACTTGATCATGCGGTGAATGCCGCTTTGGCTCTCTGTCAGGTCGCGCTTTTCACCGGCGATCGAGTCGGGCTATTGTCTTATGCGCGGAATATTCGGCAGAGAATTCCGGCTATGCGCGGCCCTTCCCAGCTTCGCCAGTTTCTCGAAGCGCTGGCGGAAATTCGCGAGGATGAATGGGAAGCGGATCATCTGCAGGCCGCGAGTCAGTTGCTGCGCGATCAGAAGCGGCGCAGCCTGGTGGTTTGGATCACCGACTTGGCCGAAACTGCGATGACGCCTGAAGTGATTGAGGCGGTCGCCAAACTCATGCCCCGGCATTTGGTTCTGTTTGTTGTCATGGGGCAGCCAGATCTCCGCATGGCGGCTTCGCGGCGGCCGAAGAATGTCAGCGAGATGTATCAGGTGTCCGCCGCGCAGGAGGTGATTCATCGCCGCGAGCTTTTGTTGGCACGACTGCGAGAGCGTGGCGCTCTTGCGGTGGAAGCCGACTCGGGCGAGTTAGCTCCCTTATTGGTTAATTCCTATCTCGCGATCAAACAGAAGAGTCAGCTTTAGCAGAAGATCGGCCGGCGGCCAAAAGATATCCGAGCAGGAGCACGAAAAGTGCTGCGGCCAGGGCGAATTTCAAGTTGGTGGCGAGGCCAGTGGGAGAAACAAATGCTTCGACAGTACCGGCGACAATCAGAATTGGAATGGTGCCGAGCAGCAACTGCACTGCTTCCGATCCGGCGCGTACCAGGGATTCGCGCCGGGAAATGTAGCCGGGAAACAGCAGCCCCGACGCGATCCGCAACCCGGCCCCGCCGGCGAGAAAGATAGCGGGAAGTTCGAGGACGCCATGGGGCGCGACAAATTCCCAAAGCTTCAAGCTCATTCCCGCGAGGTGGCACGCCATGCCAATCACTCCAATCAACAGGCCATTGAAAAGCAGCATGTAGATGGTGCCCAGTCCGGCGGTGATGCCGAGAGCGAAGGTCATAAAACCGACGCTCATGTTGTTGGTCATGATGGCGCTCGAGGCAAGCGGTTTTATGCCGACAATCGAATGCGTCCACATCTCGCGCTTCTCGATCGTCTGTACCATTTGTGGGCCGAGGATGCTGAGTTTAAAGTCTGGGTCCTGGAAAGTAAGGGCAGCACCGACCAGGGCCGACACCGCAAAGATGGCGAGTGCGATTTGTACAAACCGCAAGTTGCGCCGGACGACTTGCGGGTAGGTCACGGCGAAAAAACCAAGAATCGCCGTTGGACTCGTCTTGCGCGCGGAATAAATGATATTGTGGGCGCGCGCCAGAAGTTGATTCAGGTAACGGGCGAAATGCACCGAACTGCGGTCTTCGCGCAGCGCAGCCAGATCGGTAGCAGTTTGCCGGTACAGCAGGCCTAGCTCCTGGAGTTCGCTGCGGCCCAGGCTGGGAAGGCCGCGGCGTGCGCCCTGTTCGAGGAGCTGTTCGAGCCGAGACCAGTAGGGCTTGCGCTTATCTAGCCAACGAGTTGAGATCATGTCGTTTTCCCAAAATCATAGCGCGCACCGGGCCGCCGACCGAACCGACTTCCGAGCCGACTCGCGAAACGAAGATCGCATCCAGGTGGATACTCCCGAGCAGATTTCGCTGGAGTTTCCACTCGCTGGAATCGGCAGCCGCTTCATGGGCCTCGCTGTGGATACTGTACTTCAGGTTCTGCTCTATATCGCTGCATCTTTTGCCCTCCTCGGAATCGAAAAATACGCACCTGCTCTACCGGCCTGGCTGGCCTGGCTCCCGGCTTCCTGGGGGCCTGCCTTGTTGATCCTGTTTCTATTCTGCGTTTATTGGGGATACTTCGCCTTCTTTGAAGTCATCTGGAAAGGACAAACTCCGGGAAAAAAGCTGGCGGGAATCCGGGTTATCAAAGACTCGGGGCGCGCCCTCAACGTATACGAGGTGATCGGCCGCAACTTGTTGCGGGCCGTGGATTGGCTTCCGAGTATGTATATCGCCGGCATTGTGTGCATGATGATCAGCCGTAGGAACCAGCGCTTAGGAGACCACCTCGTGGGCAGCATCGTCGTGCACGACCAGCGGGCAGAGCACATTCGTCCGGAGTGGTCTTCCAGCGCGGAACAGACATCCGCAAGTCCCGAACTTTCCAAGATCGCTCCAGAGGAACTCGTCCTGATCGAGACCTACTTACAGCGGCGGCATACGTTGGAACTCGGATTTCGCGACGCCACTGCGCTGAAGATCGCAACTCGCATGACCGCCAAGACCGGAATCGAACGCCCCCAAGACCAATCCCTGGATGACTTCCTGGAGACCATTGCCAGGCAGGTACGGGATAGTGCCCGCTTTCGATAAGGCGGGAACGCTCGCGTTCGCAAAGATCTTTACAGTCGACACGGTCGACCAATTCGCGGACCTCAACGTGGTGGCAATGGTTGAGACCGTCTGGGTTCTGGACCGCGCTTATGGCTTAACCGCTCGTGAAATCGCCATGGCTGTCGAACGCTTGCTACAGGTTGAGGTTCTCGAGGTCGAAAACGAGCAGGAAGTCTTTACTGCCATGGTTGCGCTGAAACAGGGGTGGGGATCATTTGCCGACGCGCTGCTGGCAGAGCTTGGAGCGCGGGTCGGGTGCACGCGCACGCTGACGTTCGACAAAAAGGCAGTCCGGCTTCGTGTCTTCGAGCTTTTATAGCTGGCCCCGGTGGTCGGTTACCACAGCCATCGATTACGGCCGTCCGCCAGTTGGCAGATTGCTTCCGAGTTGCCCGCTTGGACCGAGCGTTCGCTTGCCCTATAGCTTCCCCCAACCGCGGAGAAGATCTAGCGCCGCCTGTGCCCTTCCTTCCGCATCTCCGAGAGGCATGTTCGAAAGACAAATGATAGTAAAGTGTTGTTCCGGAAAGCGGGCCATATAGGTAGACGTGTCGGTGTCGCCGCCGGAGTAGTCGAGCATGGTATGTCCATAGCTTGAGCGCCATACAAGCCCCAACGCGTCATTATCTTTGTCATGCTCGAACTTCATTCGTTTGTTCATGAGTTCGGTAAACTGGGGCCCAGCCAAGGTTCCTGCGTACCAGTTCCTGTCCCACAACAACAAGTCATCGATTGTCGTAAAGACGCCACTGCCGCCAAAGTGCGGAGCGACACGGACCAGCCGCACCCATCCATCACCGGGGTTAATGGCAACACCTGCTTGGGCAAGTTCCTTAATAACGCGCGGATCGGAACGCATCGCATAGCCTGTTGCCCGATGCGCTATGATCTCAGTGCTATCGTCGTTGATCTGGCTGTGCGACATTCCGAGAGGACCAAAGACCCGATCATGCATGAATGCGGCAAAGGACTCATGGCTGACGACCTCAACGATCTTCGTCAGGAGCATGTAGTTAATGTTTCGGTAGGCCCACCTCTTCCCGGGCTCGAATTCAAGTTGGTCCGACTTTAGCGCCGCAGCAATGGCTTCATCGCGAGTGAAGTAGTAAAACGTCATCCAGGGCACGCCATTCTTGCGAGGCTCATCTGTGTACTCGTGAAGGCCACTGGTCATGTAGACAAGATGTTCCATGAGCAATCCATTGCCGTACTTCGAGACCTCTGGCAGATACTTCGCAACCGGATCGGAGAGCGCGATCTTGTGGTCAAGAATCAGAAGGGCTATCGCCGCAGCGGTGAACTGCTTGGATAATGACGCGAGATGAAAGGACGTCTCCGGCGTTATGGGAATACTGTCGTCGAGGTTCGCGAGCCCGTATCCCTTGCAGAAGGCGAACTCGCCATCTTTAATAAGGGCAACCGCATATCCTGGAGAGCCCGAGGGTCGAGAAAACAGCTGATCGATTGCAGATTCTTGAACCGCGTCAAGCCACCGACTCGGATGTTCCGGTTTCGCGAACGGTGGCACCCCTTGCGCAGAAATCGGAGAAACGAATATATCAGTAAGGGCGACCAGCAGGACTCCGAAAGCGAGTAATCGCCCGAATCTTCGCATATCCTGGTTATCGTACGCCCTGCGTCGATGGATTTCCTTCAGATCGAGGGGCGAACGTTTGCATCCTGGAACCAGGAACCGATCTGCAGCCACTAGTTGTCCAGTCCCAACATGTCTTGAAACGAACAAGTGCGTGCGCGGTTCTTTGGCGAATGCTGATTTCATTTTCCCGCTGATCTCCTCGAAAAGAACTTCGGGCCCGCAATACTTCCTCTTGGCCCTTCCTCTGCGCGCAATCGACGGGCGCGCTTGTGGCTCCCAATCCTTATTGTCGGGACGAGCCGTACTGCAATGGGATCATGATCCTGTGTACAGCTGAAAAGGCGCCCAGAAAAATGGTTTGCGAAAGGACATGCCTGACCGAAGCAGGGTTAACTTGGCATTGCGTAGAGCTGCGTCAGGAGTTTCTCCTTTTTTCAACCCGCGGTAAAGTTCGTCCATGAGTTGGGGAGTTGAGGTATCGCTCACGTCCCAGAGGGCTCCAATGACATGGTGAGCGCCGGCGCGCACGAAAGCCCAGGAAAGCCCAACCAGTCCTTCTCCCGAGTACGCGCGTTCGCCCGCGCTGCGGCAAGTAGAAATGGTGACGAGTTCAGCCTGTAGCGGGTAACGAATGATGTCGCGGGCATAAAGCTTATAGGAATCTTCGTCAGCATCCGCTCCAGCGGAATCTTTGGTCAAGGCTCTGGACAAGACAATGGCAGAGTCGAGCGGACTGAGACGGCTGGCGGTGCCATGCGCCACAAAATGAATGTAGGAGAAACGCTCCGGCTTGCTAGCAAGATATGCTGGCGGACTCGCGTGATCGCGTGCGAATACTTGTTGCTCGCCAGGTCCGAAGTGCTTGGTGATGCTCTCCATCTCGATCGCGGCTTTGGGCAACCGCGGAAAGTCTTCCCTAGGAGCGATGGCATCGCCGAAAAGTAGAAGGTTGCCCGCGCCTCCTCGGTGCGCGGAACTGGAAGCCTGCAATATTCGCAGCGAGCCGGCGCTCGAGAGTGTGACATCCTCAATCCAGTAGTGCTGCTTCGATTCCTTCTTTGTCCCCTCCGGGGTCCCGGGGACGAGCAGCGTTTCGAAATTCAGGCTGTTCAGGATGCCATCGGGGACGATGAGAACTTTCCCGTTCTCCGCGTCCCTGGAGGAAATGTTTTTCGGCAGAAGAGCTTTCGCCGGCTCGACCAGGATGCGATAGAGCGCGGCGCCATCGTCGATAGCGGTTGGCGTGGATTCGCGTTGCTCGATGATGGCTTTTCGATAGCGCTCTATTCTGGTCTTGATTTCCACCGCCGGCGGCAGTGCAAACAGAGCGACCTTCTGCGGCGTGATCGCCCAGAGGTAGGACTGTCCCTCGCCCAGCCAGTAGAAAAGGATTGTGCCTTCGGCATGGCGGGCGATTTGTTGGGCATTCAGCAGCTCGGGGGCAAACGAGGTTCCTGGGGGCAACATTCCGAGCCCTTCTTTCAAGGTGCGGGCTCGGTTGAAATCGGCTACCTGCAAGGCCACAACCGTTTTGTTCTGGGTGACCAGGAGATGTATGTAGTTGTCGTAGATGCGCGAAGCGTTGCTGAGAAATGGCAGCCGGGAATCTACATGCTGAAGTTCGGAGCGGGCGGTTTCGAAGGTGGTTAACGCGGTTCGATACTCTTTTTCGGCGGAATCGAACTGGCTTGCGTCTTCATAAAGCCGGGCCAGCGAACCCTCCGCCTCCCACTTCAAAAAGACCGGACAATCCAGCGACTGCTCGACTTCGCGAAAGGCATTCTCGGCCGTAGTGGTGTCATGCATCCTGGCGGCCACCCGCGCTTGCACGAGCCGCAGATAAACCTGGTCGGGTGCATCGTTATCCGCTCGCGCTTTGGCGAGCCCCTCGTCTGTGTAGCGCTTCGCGTCATCGAGTTTGCTGGTTTGCTCGGAGACGAAGGCCAGGGCGATCAGGGAATTGATGATGTCTTCTCGGCTGTTGATTTGCTGCGCGAGTTTAAACGACTGCTGGAAGGCCTGCTCGGCCAGAGGAAAATCCGCTGCATCGAGGTAGATGTATCCGGCATTGGTGATCCACTTTATTTGGTCCGTCTTGTCGCCCAGTTTCTCAGCCTGCTTTGTGGCGTCAACGAACATTTCCAGGGCTTTTTCGGGATCGCCAAGTTTGTAGTAAGCCCAGCCCACGTTCCCCAGCGCGGCCTGGGCAACATCGGCGAAGCCCTGACTCACAGATATCCGCCGGGCCGCGCTAGCCCAGTCTAGCGCTTCATCGAAGTGTGACTGTCTCTCAGTAGACCAGCTAAGGTCCAACATTGTGTTCGCTTCCCAAAATTGATTCCCCCTCGAACGAGCCGCAGCTAGAACTTTTTCAAAGAAGCCCTGCGCCTGCACATAGCGGCCGCGATCCATTTCCAGAACTCCCTGCGCGCCTATTACATCCGCACAGACCGGATAGTCGGTGGCCGCGCACAGCCGCTCCGCTCCCTGAAACGCCTCATCTGCCTCGGTAAACCTATTCAAGGACGAATAGGCAAGGCCCTCCCACCTCAGTCTTTGAACGGCTAACTCGCCGGCGGTAGGCGGCGCTGGCTCGGAGGTAAGAAGCCTTATCACTTCACTATCCAAACCACGCAAATGCATCACCCTCGCTTTGAGGATTGTGAATTTCCATGCCCACCCCGGGCTAACCGCGTGGAAATCTTTATATCCTCTCTCTGCTTCCGAGGACGCAGCAATCATGTCTCCCTTGTGAAGCGTCTGCATTGCATGGTCGAGGACGGCCTGGGGGTCGCGCCGCCGCGAACAGCCCTGCAGCGTGGCGAGACCAAGAACGAGCAGTATGATTCCCAGCACTTGCGCTCGGCGCACGCGGCATGCCTGCCGGGTGCGGCTTTGATGTGGGGGCGGCGGAGACATATGGGAATGCGACCGCCGCTAGATTCTAACTTTAAAATCGGAAGAAGTCCGGCATAATTCCATGGGCGGATGAAAGCATGCTTATTTGCTTCATTCCACGATGGCAGGAGCGGACCCGCAATATCAATTTAGCCTGTTCGAGAATCGGCCGGTCCGTGGAGCAGACGAACCCGCGCATCGCTGAATGCGCGGGCACATCTGCTCACTGTCCCTATTAGTTGTCGCCGCCTTTGCCGCCCGTGCCATTTGATGACGCTGACCCGGCGCCACCGGCGCCCCCGCCCACGCATCCCATTTCAAACCGGATCATGGTGAGGTGGAACTTGTAGGTGTCGAGCGTTCTCTTGACGGGATCGCCCAGCGTTCGCGTCACCCTCAAATCACCCAGGAAGATCTTTCCAAAGTGTGGAAGGTCGATGACGTGACCGAAGGAAAAACCGGGCGAGCCTTTCACGCTGCGGATGACGGAGCAGTTCAACTCCTTCTGTCCTTTCTGCGCGGTGCGGCCCTTCGAGTATTGCTCGCCAGCCCAGTCAGGCAGATTTTGCGAGGTGGCGATTCTGTCATATTGCTGAGAAATCCGGTCGAGGACCTCGCCGTCGTCGAAGTAAGACCGATCGTCGTCGTGGCGCGGACCGAGAAGTTCCAGATCGCGTTCCACCTCGACCCTGTGCCCTGCAATTCTCAGATTGTCGAAGCGCGTGCCCAGGAAGTTAACCGCCGGCACCTGGCCCGTGCCGTACGCGGGATGCACGGTGGAAATCTGCGCCACCACGCGGTCGGCCGTCACTATGTCGAGGATGTTCAAATCTTCCACGACAGACGTGGTCAGCGTAGCGAACCCAACACTTTTCGTGCTCGGATGACCGGCCACCTGGGTGTAGCCACCCTTATAGGAAAGAACTCCTTCAAAGTGGAACGGGTCCGCCTGCCGGAACTGGTACTGGCCGTCCTTCGGCAATTTCACTTGAGCTTGCGGGCTGATCTTCTCTTTCAGCGGCTCCGTAAGATCGGCAAACAGAACATTGGCTTCCGCGAAGAAGTCGTGATGGTAGTCTGGTTTGTTTTTGTTGGTTGGGTCAACAATCGATAGATCGCGTGCTGCCATAAGTTTCTCTCCACTGGTTTGAGGTTACTTCTTTTTGCTTACCTATTTTTGACTCACTTCTTTTCGTTCACTTCTGATGGTTCACTTCTGATTTTGCAACTCGATCGGATATCGGCCGAGATCTTCACTTTCGCCGCTGGGGAAGAGGCCGTGCACTGCCAAGGCACCGGGATCATGGTCGCCGCCGGAAATGCCCGCAGGAACATAGAGCGAAAGTGTGTCCCCAGACGCAGGGGCCGTGCGCGACCATTGTAGTTTTCCCTGCGGACTATACAAGTCCAGTTTGTAAGAAGAAAAGTGGCTATCCGGCGGAAGGTTCAGGGTCAACTCGAATGCCTGAGCGGCGCGAGCCGGAACAGAAATTGACTCCGCGCCTCTGACATTGAGGTTCACCACCGCGGATGCCAGCACTTGCGGGCTGTCGGCTGCCTGCTGTAAAAGAACGTTCGCCCGATTCTGATAGGCAATCACGGCCAGCAACAAGGCAAGAACGGGCACGACGAAAGCAGGCCGCAGCCAACCGAACCATCCAGAGCGGACAGGCCCAGTCATTCGCTCGACAGACGGCGCCTTCCTTTCGGATCGGATTTTTTTGCCGTCTTCGGTTCCCAACTCCGCCCGCAACACATTCTTGCTCTGTTCGACGAACAAAGCGCCCGCGTGCACGTCGGCCGCACAATTCGGGCAGTCGAAATAATGCTCTTCAAATTCGTCTCGAGCCTGAGGATCGAGTTCGTTCAGCAGATATCGTTCCGTCATTTTTTGACGAACCACCGCATCGTGGTCCATAGGTATCAATGCCCCCTCATACAATCAATGGTGCGCCGGCGCGACCCAGCGTTGCACCGCTAGCAGGCCGGAGTAATCTCCGGCGCATCATTATTTTTTAAATAGAATGCCTTGAACAATTGTTTTGCGCGGTGCAGCAACACTCGCAGATAGTCCCGGTCTACACCGAAGTCGCGGCAAACTTCGTCCTTGTTTCGCTCTTCGAGAAAAACTTCGCGCAGCAGCCGCCGGTCCCGCTCCGGAAGTCGATCGAGAACCTCCCGGACCTTCTGCCGGATTTCCTGGGCAGTGAGCATGGCCAGCGGATCGAGAACTGGGGAGGGAAGTTCCTTCGGCTGGTCGTCATCATTATCACTATCGTTGCGAACGCCGTCGCGCGCGGTGGTGCGGTAGTGCTCCAGCAAGACATTGTTGCAAATCGAGTTAACAAACGACCCCAGCCGCTCCGGATGCACGATCTTCCCCTCGCGCAGGGCCACGTAAAATCGAGCGAAGGTTTCTTGTCGCACATCCTCGATGGCTTCCCGTGACCGTAGACGGGAGCGCAATTTCACATGGATGAGGGCGGTGAAATACACGCGAAAATGTTCCTGAGTGCGAAAGTCTCCTGCCCGCAGCCACTCGACATAGGCTTCATTAAAGGAGTCGAATTGCAAGAGTTTGCCCCGAGTATTGCTGAGTGGCAGACAGTGTAGCACCGGCGATGGGGGACGGTGATCGGGTTCCGGGACGATGGTGAGCGACGGCGTCAGCGACGAAGGCGGGTGTTTCAGAGCCGCGTGGTTGCTGCGATGGTTTCCGGTCGGCGAGATGGGGTGGGTGGCGTGCACAGGGAAGCGTGAAACTTTTTTCAATTAGGGTAGATCAACTGATCTGCGTTCTCTGAATCTGCGTTCTCTGGAGAAGACTGGCGAACTAAGCGCCGGAGCCGCTTCCCCGACGACTCCGGCACTTTTGCTGGTACCCAAGCTGGAGTTTCCAGATCGGGCTCCTAAACTGTGGCTCATCGCCTCATATGGCGCGATGTCTTCCACTTATTGGGATAGTGCGGAATGGACAAGAATCGTTTCAAACAAAAATTTGGGACGAACCCCAGCTACGACGGAAGCCGGGGAAGAGATAAGCCTCGCCCCTTTAGAATGGCTGGAGGGCTGAGGATTCACCATGCTCTGCGCAATCTCAGGCCTGTGCGCCTGAGTCTATGAAAACTAGAGCCTACCCCGACCCCAAACCTTATCCCGCGAAGGTGCGGCTCGTTATCTTGGACCTGGACACCTTTCTCTACCCTTACGATAATGCATACCGCAAGGCCGTTCTGCGAGCTTGGCGGGCAGTAGAAAAGGAATACGGCCTTCCCATATTCCGGAAGAAAATCGCGCAAAAATTGATTGGAGAAGCGAAAAAGAATCCAGAGGACGCATTATGCCGATACGTCAGCGAGATGGCGGAACGCCTGGAAAGCACCGGCCACCCCGGCGCCTCCGTGATCGGCATGCTGGAAGCCTATCGTCGCAGCCGGAGGCTAGCGCGATCGGTTGAGACGGAAGTTGGAGCGGACGAAGGTATGCAGCATGATCACTCTCTTGACCCACCTCACCTCGATCCGCCCTACAAAGACATGATCGCCCTGGCCTTTAATCTGAGGCTACTCCAGAACCGCAGGAGCGAAAAGAAAACAGGACTCACGCGCGACGAACTGCGAGAAAAAATCCTGGAGGGAGAAAAAGGGGTGACCCGGCTGTGGAATAGGCACATGGGCAGCGGGTTCATCCGGCCCGACGCTGGACTGGTAAGTAAGATACGGCGACTGACTGACGCGGGCGTCGACGTTGCTGTCCTCTCGCATTCGTTCAGGCAGGGCGAAGGACAAGCAATGGAAAAGTTGGAAAAGCTGGGCCTCAAAGGGGTGATTCCCGAGCACAAGATTTTTGGGCTAGAAGAGATTTCTCCCTATAAAAAAGGCAAGGACCCGGAGGTTTTTGAGAAAGCGCTTGCAGCCATTAACAACATGCGCGACCCGGCGGATCCGATTCAGCCGTTCGAGACAATCATGGCAGAAGATACAATCGGCAACCTGCAGGGTGCCAAGAAAGCAGGCATGCAAACCGTGTGGGTGCCACGCAGGAAGAAAGACATGCCTGATCATCCCTCACAGAAGCTACGGAAAAAGCTGGCATCGGTCGATCATATCTACTCGACGCCGCATCAGTTTTTGGACGCGCTGGATGCCGCTATCCGTGCTTCCAGAGAAGACCCGTAAGGGCGCTCTCGGGATGTTCTCAACCCAGATCTCATTCCGAAAAACCGGGCCGTCGTGTTCCGCGACTCGTTCCGCGACTCGCCATCAAGCTCGCTTTGACAAGCCCCCGGGCCACCAGTTCCAATCGCCTGCAATACGCAGGAGCGCGGGACCGATCACAATACGAACAAGTGTGGCGTCAATCAACACGGCGATCGCCAACGTAAATCCGATCATCTTGACCACCAGGAAGCTTCCGAAAGTGAATGCCGCGAATACCACGATCATGATCGCGGCGGCGCTCGTAATCAGGCCTGCGGTTCTGGCCATACCTTCCGGGATCGCATCCATTTCACTTAACCCGCTCCTCCTGGCTTCGAGAACGCGTGCAACCAGAAATACCTCGTAGTCCATGCTTAATCCGAAGACGATTGCGAAGGCAACGATCGGAACCAGAGGAAACACGCTGCCCGTTCCTTCAGGAACCCCAAGAAATCTGCTTCCGTGCCCGTCTTGAAAAACCAAAACCAATGCTCCGAAAGACGCGGCAACCGAGAACAGGTTCAGTGCGATGGCCTTCAGGGCGGCGAAGACAGATCGGAATCCGCAGAGGAGAGCAAGGAGGGTCCCCCCGACTACCAGCCCCATTACCGACGGAAAGCGGTCTCTAATAATCGTTTCATAATCGGCGTTGAGCGCGGGGATGCCGCCAACGAGAAGGGTTGCGTCCGACACTCCGGTGAGAGCCAGCGCGCCCGTTTTTCGAATCTCCCGCACCCAGGTGACCTGGTCGCGCACGGAGACCGAACTCGCGGGTACCACCTCGATCAGGGCCGCTCGTCCGTCACTACTCAGAAAGGTTCGACGCGTCTCGCGCGCGATGTTTAGGAGGGAAGACCGGTTGCCATCCGCAATCGTAGTGATAGAAATGACGCGCTCAGAACGCGGGTCGCTGGCGAGGCGCTTGGCGAGACGATCCAGCACATTCCACCCAGCGTCGGTTTGCGCGATGGAGCCGGATGGAAGCTCGACAATGATGCGCAACGATTCAACCACGCCTTCGCGATCCATTCGTTTCAGGGTGTGGAGGGCACGGACGGATTCCGCCGCCGGCGGAAGCCAATCGCCTCGCGGAAGACTGGTATCCAATCGTCGGACCTGCCAGGCGAGCAGAAGCAAAGGAGTGCCTGCCACAAACAGAGCAAGCCAGGGATGCGCGACGATCATCCTGCCCCACTGCCGCCAGCGAACGCCCGTGCACTCAGCCCGACGCGCATCCAGCTTTGGAGTAAAGGGCAAGCGGCCAATATTAATGCGCGGGCCGAGCCACGCCAGCGCTGTCGGAACGATGGTATTTGTGAGCAACACACACATTCCCGCGACCAGGAATCCTGCGATGCCAATGGAACGGATTTCGCTTATCGGCACTGTCAGAAGCGCTGAAAATCCGATGGCTACGGTTGAGGCCGAAATCAAGAGCGTGTGACCCGCCTGACGTGCCGCAATGACTGCGGCTGCGGGTCCGTCATGCCCGGCGGAAATCGCTTCGCGGAAGCGGCTAACCATAAGGAGTGCGTAGTCGATGCCCAGGCCCAAGCCAAGCATGGTGGCGAGATTCTGAACGAGGATGGACAAGTGCCAGCGCTGGGCAAGGAGGCCGGTAATCGCCATCGTGGTCGCAATGGCAAGCTGGCCAACGGCCAAGGGAATCAGGGCGGCGATGAGGCTTCCGAAAGCCACGAGCAAAAGTGCGAGGGTCGCGGGGATCACCAGACTTTCGCCACGGTCCACGTCGTCGGAGCTCGCTTTCCGAATGTCGAAATTCAGTGGAATCTCGCCGGTGAGTTCTAGATTCACCTTCGGATAACGGCCCCGCAGTTGATTTTGCAGCGAGCTTGCCACCTGGTGAAGCTTCGGAACAAGCAACTCAATGGGACCTTCGGTCGACGTGAGCCCGACTAGAACAAACGTTCCCCCTCCGCGGCCGAGGAAGATGGAATCGTGAGAGTCGAGATAGGACACCACTCCCGAAACGCCAGGTTGCTCTCTCAGTGCTGTTGCGATGGGTTCTAATGCTTGCGCGCCGTCTTCTGAATCGGCGGACGGGAGTCCCTGAATCACGAGGACCACTTCGTCCACGAACGGCGAGCGAAAACGGTCGGCCAACTCTTGCCGGACAGTTTCAGCCTGGCTGCCTTCGACACGAGTCGCGGTCTCCAGGTGACGCTCGGCATGAAAAGAGAAGGGAAGAAGTGCAACGGCTGCTGCGAGGACGATCCCTGACACCCATAAACGGCGCACATCCATGCACTTATCATGGCATACAATATCGTCGCTGCTAAAGCCGTGCACACTCGCGCACCATCCACGGTAACAAGCCATGTGAATCTGCTAATTATGCGAATCTGCTAAACTTTCGACATCAACGTGGGAGGATCAATCCGCACCCTACTGCTGTTTGCACTGCTTGCCGCCGCGCAACCTGCCATTGCGCAATCTGGAGCGCCAGACCCTCGCATTGGCATCTGGACGCTCGTCTCTGCGCAATCTAGCCTGGACCCTCCGAACCGGCTCTCCATTACACACGTACATGGCGGCGGAGTGCATGTAGTAATGGCAGGCGAAAACCATTTCGATTTCACTGCGAATCGGAACGGACACGATTCGCCCGCACCCGGCAATCTCGGCTTCAATCAAATTGATCTGCACAGGATTGATAAACACCAGGCCGACGTCACACAGAAAAAAGACGGAACGGTGGTGGCGACGGTTCACGAACAACTTTCGAAGGATGGTAAGGAGTTGACGGCGACGACTGCGACCGCGGGCCATCCGGATAGGATCACCGTGTGGACGCGAACCGGAGGTGCGAAGCTCGCCATTGACCCGTTTGTCGGCGAGTGGACGCAGGATCTCGGCAAAACCCGTTTGCGGCAAGGGTTGGTGCTCAAAATAGAGGCGGACGGAAGTGGTGGGGTCCGTTTTATGGGCGACTTCAGCTATACCGCCCGTTTTGACGGAAAGCCATACGATCTGAAGAATTCGCGCAACGATACCGTGATCCTCGAACTTGTCGATCCTCACACCGTGGATGCGAGTTACCAGCGCGACGGTCAAGTTACGCAAAAGGACAGGTGGGTGGTTTCCGCGGATGGCCAGCAGATGACCCTATCCGCCACCGGGACTCTGGAAACGGGTCAGCGGCTGACGGAGAAGCTCGTGTTTAAGAAGTAGCGGAAAAATGTATCTGTGCAGTCCAGAAGCCGATCGCTCCGGGGCCGAGTGTGGTGGGGAATAATTCCGACGAAGCTTGCGCGTCATAGAATCCCGTGTTGCGAACGGCCTTGCTTGCAAGTTTTGCTCACCCGCGCCAACGCGCTGGAAGTTTTGGCAAGCGCTTCTCTACAGAGTCTCCTGTACTGCCCGTACTCTCTTTTGAGGAAAATCCCGTGTCCGCTCAAGCTAAGCGCGTGCAAATGAGCGCACTACGTCGCTACGGTGAAAAATCGCCGCGCAACCTGAACTCTGGCCAACCGATTGCACACCACACCCGATAATCAAACTCGGAGGTGTTCATGAACAAACGGATTCGTTTACTGTGCTCTCTGGCCATACTGGCCTTGGTGGCGGGCATTTTTTCGGTAGCAACACAGCTCTATGCGCAGCAGGGCGCTCCGGAGCAGGGAGGAACTGCGCAGCAAGATCAGCAACCTCAGCCGGCGCAGCCGTCCGGTCAAGCCACTCAGGCGCCGGATCCCCAAGCTCAATCACAGCCTTCGGATGCCCAGACTTTCTCGGGCACAATCGTGAAGGCGGGTAACAAGTATGTGCTGCAGGATACCGACAGCGGCAACACGTACGATATCGACCGCCAGGATTTGGCGAAACAACACGAAGGCAAGAAAGTCCGCATCGCGGGCGTCCTCGACCCGAACGGGAAGATGATCCACGTGAAATAAGAACCTGTTCGACCGTCAGAAAGCTGATGGCAAAGATTAAAGATAAGGAGCCGGGGAATTGGCTCCTTTTTCTTCATTGGGCACGCGGTCGGGAGCATGGACTTGAATGTCAAGGATACCGCGCGGCGGATTACGCGATGATGGAATGGCCGGAAAAATCTTCCCTGCCGCTGCCATCGCATTGATATTTTTTTAGCAGGCGTTAAACGCTCAAAACTCCTGACAAGTTTTCTCTTGCCGCGGCCCCATCCGACAGCAATTTGTGAAGGGTCAGGTCTTGCCTTTTTTGCATGATCTATCCTGAGAATCTGGTCTATTAGCCTTCATAGTTCATCGCTTTCACTCCCAAGAATCTCGCCGCTCCGCCTAACTCTTCTTCGATGCGCAGTAACTGGTTGTACTTGGCAATTCGGTCGGTGCGCGAGGCGGAGCCGGTTTTGATTTGTCCTGCGCCGGTGGCTACAGCCAGGTCGGCGATGAAGGTGTCTTCGCTTTCGCCGGAGCGATGGGAGATTACAGAGGTGTATCCGCTGCGGCGGGCCAAGTCGATAGCGTCGAGCGTTTCGCTGACGGTGCCGATCTGGTTGAGCTTGATCAGGATCGAATTGGCGATTCCCTTCTCGATGCCTTCGCCGAAAATTTGAATGTTGGTGACGAAGATGTCATCGCCAACGAGCTGAATCTTGTCGCCGAGTTCTTTGGTCAGGAGGACCCAGCCGTCCCAATCGTTTTCAGAGAGGCCGTCTTCGAGCGAGACGATGGGATAATCGTTCACCCACTTTGACCAAAAACGCACCATGTCCTCGGAGCTCTTCGCCGACTTGTCGGATTTCTTGAAGATGTATTTTCCATCCTCGTAAAATTCGCTGGCGGCAGGATCGAGTGCGATGGAGATTTCTTCGCCGGGCTTGTATCCGGCTTGCTGAATCGCTTCGAGGACGACCTCGATGGCTTCGACGTTCGATTTCACCGACGGCGCAAAGCCGCCTTCGTCGCCCACTGCCGTGTTGTAACCCCGCTTTTTGAGCACGCCTTTTAGCGTGTGAAAAACTTCCACGCCCCAGCGCAGCGCTTCAGAGAACGACGGCGCGCCGATCGGCATCACCATGAACTCCTGAAAGTCGACGTTGTTGTCGGCGTGCGCGCCACCATTGAGGATGTTCATCATGGGGACGGGCAAGACATTGGCGGCGGCTCCGCCGAGGTAGCGATAGAGCGCCAGGTCGCAGGCGTTGGCGGAGGCGCGGGCGGCGGCCATGGAGACGGCGAGGATGGCGTTCGCGCCGAGACGGCTTTTGTTGGGCGTGCCGTCGAGTTCGATGAGGCGGGCGTCGAGCGTGCGTTGATCGGCGGCGTCCGAGCCGCTCAGAGCTTCGGCGATTTCGCCATTGACATTGGCCACGGCCTGCAAAACGCTCTTGCCGAGATATTGCGTCTTGTCGCCGTCGCGCAGCTCCACGGCTTCGTGTTCGCCGGTGGACGCGCCGCTGGGGACGATGGCGCTGGCGTTGGCTCCACCATCAAGAAAAACCTGGGCTTCTACGGTGGGGTTGCCGCGGGAGTCGAGAACCTGGCGTCCGCGGATATCGGCAATGCTGGTGATGGGCATGAGGGCGTCCTTTGCTGGTGATGGTCTGGGAATTTCGACAGAAATAGTTTCACCGCGCTTGTTGCGTAAAGCAAAATTATATCGGACGCGGAAGAACTAGAGGTCAGCCGAGATTCAGCTTTTCCATCAATCCGCGATAACGCGGGTCGTTGCGGAAGGGATCGAAATAGGGTTCGGCGTCCATGCGGGTGAGGTAAGGATCGCGCTCGGCGTAGGCGGCATTGAGATAGTCGAACATTGGGTCCGGCTCGTGCAGCGCGGCGTGGTAAAGGGCGAAGCAGGCGGGTGAGACATATTGTTTGGAGCAGCGCTCATGGAATTCGTTCATTAACTTTTTTGCGTGCGCGGCATTGCCGGAGCGCACGTAGGAGGCGGCCAGAAAACCCGTCGATAAAGCGAAAGAGGGCGAAAGGTGTACGGCTTTCTCCAGGCTAGCGATCGACTGCTGCAGCGATCCTTTTTGCGCCTGCGCCAAACCTATGGCAAGGTGAGCCAGCCAGTAGTCGGGGAAGATCTCGACAGCGCGGGCAGCCTGTTCGATCGAGTCATCGAATCGGCGCTGGCAATAGAGAACGGAGGCGAGGCCGAAGTGAGCCATCATGGATAGGGGATCGGTCTCGAGCGCCAGCCGGTATTGCGCGATCGCTCCGTCGAAGTGGCGCTGCGGCGTCAGAAAATAAAGTCCATAGCGGAGTCGAACCAAAGGGGGACAGCATCGACCGCGAGAGCAGCCTGGAAATGATTTTCGGCGGACTTCCAATCGTATTCGACGGCGCCGACTACCAGGGCGAGCACGCTGTGCGCTTCGCTCAATGTGGGATCGATGGCGAGGGCTTGCTGTGCAGCGGACTTCGCCAAAGGCGCCATTTCAACCATGCGCTTGATACTGAGTGCACCCAGGCCGTAATAGAAGACGGCCAATCCAGCGTAGGCGGGAGCGTAGCCTGGATCGTGGGTGAGAGCTTGCTCGAACGATTCTTTCGCTTTCGCGAGACTCTCGGGGTTGTAACGCTGATACCAGTAGAGTCCTTTCAGATAATTCTGGAAGGCCTCGATGTTCCTGGCGCGGGGCTGCGGGCCGGCGAATTTTACCTTCAGGGCGTTCGTGATCGCCTGCGCTATTTCATCCTGGATAGCGAAAATATCGTTCATCTCGCGGTCGTAGCGTTCGGACCAGAGATGGGATTCGTCGGCGATTCTGATGAGCTGGGCGGAGACGCGAATGCGATTTCCGGCGCGGCGCACGCTGCCTTCGAGAATGGTGCCCACTTTGAGCCTGTCGCCAATGCTGCGCAGGTCGCGCTCCTGTCCGCGAAAGGTAAAAGCGGACGTACGCGCGATTACTCTAAGCTCTGGAACCTTGGTGAGGGCGTTCAAAATCTCTTCGGCCAGGCCATCGCTGAAGTATTCATTTTCCTTGTCGCCGCTCAGATTGGCGAAGGGGAGAACGGCAATGGATGCGGCCACTTCTTGTTGGCGGATGTATTGGTGGCGGGCGAGGCAGGGCGTGCCGCCGCCACGCCCGATGAAGAACCTGCAGATGATAGCGCTTCGACGAGAGCCTGCTTCACCTCGATCATGGACTGAAAGCGATGTGCTGGATCTTTGCGCAGACAGCGTTCGACCTGCCGCGCCAGCAAGGGAGGGATCGTCGATTTGATATCTCGCAGGGATCGGGGTTCGTCGTTGAGAATTGCAGCGAGGGTGGAAATCCACGAACGCCCTTGAAAGGCGCGCTGGCCGGAGAGCATCTCGTAGAGAACCAAGCCGAAGGCAAAAATGTCGTAGCGTGGATCGATTTCTCGTCCCTCCGCCTGCTCGGGCGACATATAAGCCGCAGTGCCCATGATCGTTCCGGGCATGGTGCGCAGGGCCGCGGTCTCGGCCTCGTCCGGCGGCGCGATGGGATCGCTAAGTTTCGCCAACCCGAAGTCGAGTAGTTTAACTCGGCCTTCCTCGCTGATGATGATGTTTGCCGGTTTGAGATCGCGGTGCACGATACCCGCCGAATGCGCGGCAATCAGAGCGTCCGTGATCTCGGCGGCGTACTTCATAGCATCATGAAGGGGAAGGCCGGCGCCAGCTATCGCCTGTTCAAGCGTAACGCCGGCGATGTATTCCATGGTGATGAAGCAAAGGCCTTTTTGCTCGGAGATGTCGTAGATGGTGACGATGTTCGGATGATTCAGGCGGGATGCGGCCTGCGCTTCAACCAGGAAACGGCGTTTGCGTTCGGCCACGGCCAGTTTCTGGATGGGCAAGGTCTTCAGGGCGACGATGCGGTTCAGCCTGGTGTCGCGGGCCTTGTAGACCTCGCCCATGCCGCCAGTTCCGAGGAGGGCGATGATCTGGTAGGCGCCGATTCGATCTCCAGCGGCAAAGGCCATAAGCGTCCACCGATTCTAGCGCGATCGCACGCGGCGCGAAAACTGGCGGGACGGAGACGCGGGGTGGCGTTATCCGTTGTTCATTGTTCATTGTTCATTTGGCCCGCTGACTTCGTGCCAAGAAGCAAGCCTTCCCGGAACCCCATCCGTTATTGCTCCTGATTTCGAGCTCGCTTAAAGTCGTCTCAACGTGAAGAACCGTACAGACACGCTGGAGATTGGTTCACTCGCTCCAGAGTTTTCGCTGGGCGCGGCCAACCGAGAGGGGATATTCACCCTCGGTGGGCTGCTTGCGCAGCGCAAGTTGATCCTCGAGTTTCTGCGCGGGACTTGGTGACCAAACTGCGTGAAGCGCATGACTCAGTTCGAGTCGCGGATGACGGAGATTAAGGCGGCGGGAGCGCAGTTGGCGTTTATCGCCGCGGAGAAGCGCGATGGGGTTTGGAAGCCGGCGAAATTCTTTGCGAAGCATCCGATTGCCAGTGTTTTCTTACTCGACGAGGATCGCAGAATGACTCGAGAGTACGGGCTGCATCATGCGCTGGGGGCCGACGCAATCAATATTGCGCATCCCGCCACACTGGCGATCGATCGCGAGCGCTGCGTGCGCTACATCTATTGCGGCGACAATCAACTGGATCGCGCGCCGCTCGATGAGGTTGTGGGAGCCTTGAAAGAAATCCTTTGAATTTTAGGAGGTTGGAGACGACATGAAAAAAACACTCACACTTTCATCGTTCATTCTGATCGCTGGCTTCGCGTGCGCGCAGACGGCTTTGCCTACCGGGACCGCGGTCAAGATGAAACTCGAAACCGCGCTCGCAACTTTCAGTTCGAAGGCGGGAGATCCGTTTTCGGCGCGGGTCACTGAGCCCGTTGTGATGGACGGAAAGACGGTGATTCCGATTGGCACGACGGTCGAGGGGCGGGTCACCAAAACGAGCGAACCGCGGCGCATTGCGGGCAAACCGACGATTGCGATCTTCCCGGAAAATCTGGTGCTGCCCAATGGAGACCGTTTCATGCTGAACGCGTCGTTGATCGATACCAACCGGCGGCACGGCACAGATGTGGATACGGAAGGGCGGTTCAAAGGCGATGGGCACGATGCCAAGGATCTCACTGAAATCGGCATAGGCACTGGCGGCGGCATGCTCGTTGGCGGACTGGCGGGTGGCGGGAAAGGCTTTCTCATCGGCGGAGCCGTCGGCGCAACCGTGACCGTCGCACATTGGCTGGGGAAGCATCGTTCGGCGATGCTGCCGGCGGGGACGGAGATGGTGATGGAGTTGAATCGGCCGATGATGATGAGTGTGGCTGCGCCCAGCAATGGGCAATAGGAAAGACAAAGATTTCAAGGTTTCAGAATTTTATTTTTCGACGATCGGTGGCCCGGCGCGAACTCCCGGCAAACATTTCCTTGAAACTCTGAAAACTTTCTTCTTCAGCTTCCGGCTGCCATCAGATCTTCTTCTGCCAGCAGCTCCAGCTCCATCCATCCTTCCAGGGGCAAGGCGTCGACGGGAAGTTGGTTCTGCCACAGACTGAAGCGGAGCCGCAGCCGTACGGTCAGGAGATCGGAGTTTTGCGGGCCGCGAATTTTTTCGATATCCAACGGAGCGGCCAGCAGCCAAGTCAGGGGAAGACGAAACTCAAAGTTCCTTAAGAGCGCCACTCGCGGAATATCTTCTGGCTCTGCTGACTCGACCGCGGCTTTATCTTTCTCGGGTGTCACCGTCCACGACTCTATCCGTCCCGCCTTCACAGAGGCGTCCAGGCGCAATTCGCGCCGCGGTTTCGAGGCTTGGCTGGCCCACGATTCCAGACTCACTACTATTTCAAAGGGATCTTCGGGAACTTTGCTCGCGAAATCGAGGCGGCCGTAAACAAACTTCTCGTCGATTCCGCCGAACACTCCATCCATCAAAAAGCGCTTGCCGTGCATGGCGCTGGAGCGCTGGTCGGCCTTATAGCTGGCCGCTCCCATCCACTCGAAATAGCGTACCAGGTCGCCCGTGATTTTTGGATGGATATAGGCGCTCTGCGCGGTGAAAGAAGGGCGTGCGGCTTCTCCGCTGATGGGTTGCATGAGATAGTCTGGCGGGGTCGCGCCTAATGCCTGATAAACATTGGACAGGTGCTTGCGATAGAGCTCGTCGAAGTCGCGATCGTTGGCCGAATGGTGTTCGGGTCCATACCACCAATTCCAGTCGCTGCCCTCGGCGATCAGGATTTCTTCATAGGCAAGCTGGCGTTGTTTCTCGGTTGCGCCGAGCGCCGCCTGCGCGTAGAAACTTCGCGCGTGATAGAGATAGTCCCACGCCTTGTTGTCTTCCGGGGCTCCAATCCAAACGTTGAAGTTGGCGTCGATCCACGAGCCGGGCACGAGCGTCTTCAGGGTGCTCGTATGCCGGTGACGCGCGATCGCTTCGGTGACGGTCACGGCCTCCATGCCGGGATCGTTCTGCAACGCCTCGTAGAATCTGCGCAAAAATTCGCGGCCGGAGTTGGGGTAGTATTCCCAGGCATTTTCGCCGTCCAGAATGATTGGGACCATGGCGTCCTGGCCGGTCGACAGAACGGGTTGCGCCGATTGTTTGATTTTGTGAATCAGATTATTGGCAGCATCCTGCGGCGGCATGCCCGAATATACGAAGCCGATGAGATCGGAGAGAGTATGGTCGCGGAAGATCATGTTCATCCGCGTATCGCCATTCTCGTAGCGATAGATGGTATACAGCTTATGCGCGAGATCTGAATTCAGGTGGCCATAACCATCGCGCGAAAAATCTACCCCGAGACTGCGACCGAGGACGCCTTCGTCGGTCGCCATCCATTTCACTCCCAGTTCGCAGGCAATCGACAGCGACTCCTCAGAAACGCTGCCCTCTGACGGCCAGACGCCTTTCGGTCGCACGCCAAAAACCTTCTTGTGGAGATCGAGTCCACGCAACAATTGCTCACGCGCATCGTCGGGATGGCGAAAACGGTACTGCGGCAAGGGTAGTCCCGGCGAAGAAACCGCACCAGCCTCTGTATCGCAAAGCAACGGCGAAATGGGATGATAAAAAGGCGAAGTCGAAATTTCGATTAAGCCGTTCTTGGCCGCCCTGGCATGAACCGGCAAGACTTCAGCAAGCAGTTGACGCTCGCGCGCCATGACAAACTTCTGATCTTCGAGCGTATAGTCGCGGCCCTTGCGGATCAGTTCCGCGATGTCTTTCTCCTTGAGAAAATATTCGTCGAACCATCCAATCTGCGACAGCACCTGCAAGTCGGTGAGATCCTGATCCTGAAAATATTTTTCGGCACGCTCGGGCAAGGCATCGGCCCCATGAAACTTCTCCCAGAGCTCGCGATAGCGGGGATAGCGGCCGATCACATTCACGGGATTCGCCTGAAACAGATATTGCAGGGCGAAGCGGCGCTCTTGCAGAGTGAGGTCTTTGGCCGGCTTGGTAGCCACCTGAAGAAAAGGGTCCTGCGCGTCGCCTGAGACATAATCCTGAATCTGCGTGATGAGCGAAGGAACGAGGTTGAAAGTCTGGTGGACCTGGGGGAATTCATCCAGCAACTTCACCATGCCGTAGTAATCTTTCAGGGCGTGGAGGCGCGTCCAGGGCAGGCGATATTGCCCCGTCACCAGATCCTTATAGAAAGGCTGGTGCTGGTGCCAGAGGACGACGACGCGCAGTTGGGCCATGAGCTTTTAGTTCCTACTTACTACATCGGCAAAGTTTTCAGTTTAATGCATTGGACTATTTTGCAGTGTGGGCACTTATGGTCCATAGCGAAGGGCGTTTTGTTTTCCGCTATTCTATTCTCCGGTAAGTATTGTGCTCCATTCGCGAGAGGAGACCGGCCGAGCCCGCATCAAGCTGGAATTCCGAATCATGAACTTGAAGGTCATATTTTTCGACGTGGGCAACACGCTGCTCTTTCCTAATCGTGAGCAGATTCACGCGCCGCTCACCGAACGCGGCATCAAAGTCGACAACGAGCACCTGCGCGATTTGGAGCGTCGCACAAAAAATAAATTTGATGCGATGCTGGCCAGCAATGGCAGCACCGATCAGAGTTTCTGGTGGATGTTCTACTCGCAGCTACTCGCAGAAATCGGCATTAATGACGATGCGCTGCGCGACCAGTTGGTGACAGCGATACGCAATTCCGGCAATTGGGACAGGATTCCTGCCGGAACGGCTGAGCAACTGCAAAAGATCGGCGAGCTTTATCCGATCGCGGTTATCTCGAACGCCGATGGGCGAATCGAAGACGTGTTGCGGCGATGCGGGATTGCAGATTGCTTTCGCACGATCACTGACTCCGGCCTGGTGGGCTACGAGAAGCCGCACCCGGAAATCTTTCGCCAGGCGCTGCTGAGCATGAACGCACGCGCCGAAGAAAGCTTGTATGTCGGCGATGTTTATTCCGTGGATTACCTCGGCGCGACCGGCGCGGGGATGCAGGCGATGTTGATGGATGTGGCGGGCGCTTATCGCGACAAGGACGCGGCGCGGATCGAGTCGCTGGAGGAATTAGTGATTGTTCTGCGATCAGGTCAAAAACAAAACTAGTTACTGAACCTCGATCACTTGATGATCGTGGCAATCGGGCTTAATCAACGGATAGAGATTTGCGAGCAGATCTAGTCCGTAGCGGGCCACAAAACTCACCCCGGCGATTTCGCGCTCCTGTAGGGATTTATGCGGGAATAAGGAATTGATCAAGACTTCGGCGTGGCGTGTGATGACTTCATTGCGTAACTCTTCAGCGCGGGCCACGCGGGCACGCAGGCGATCGATTTGATGCGTCATGCTGCTGCGGGTGCTGTCGGCAGTATCGAGCAAAGTTGAATCCAGTTTGCCGATCGATTCGCGAAGAGCCGCCATCGAACGTTCGACGGTCGCGTAGGCTTCCTCGAAGCGGGCCCGCAACTCTGAGGGAAGCGAACGCGCCGCGATGGCTTCGCGTACTTTATCAGGACCTTGCAACACATCGCGCAGGCTCAGTTGATAGCGGGACAGAATACGCTCGGGCTTGGGCTCGAGCAAGGTCGCCGAGAAGCGCGGGAGAACTGGAGTCACGCGGCCGAGTAACTTTTCATAGACCACTCCGACCTGCGCGAAGTAGGCGACTTCGGCGGCTCCGCCGGTGTAGGCGAGCGTAGGCAGCAAGCGATCCTGCACGACGGGGCGAAGCAGGACATTCGGATTAAATTTCTCGGGAGAATTCTCGATGCGCTCCAGCAGTTCGGCGCGCGAGATGTGTTCTTCGCCGATGGCGAACTCTTCGCCGTTGGATGAATTATTGCGACGGCGGATACCTGTGCGCGCGCCATTTTTCACTGCAAAGAGGAGCGTGGTTGCTGAAGTTACCTTGACTTGCTGGTGATATCCGGCGGCTTCGATAGCTTTGCCTCGCGCCAGAAGCGCGTCATCGAGTTCGGAGGATCGCTCGATTGCCGCGCGCAACAAGGGCTTTGCCAGATCGTGGAAATCTTTATCGGCGGGGTCGAGCAGGATGACGCCCCAATCCGCAAACAGGCGCGCGAAGAGAAGAGCGAAGGCGCTGCCCAGATTTTCTCCGGGGCGATAGGCCTCGCGCAGCCAGGTCGCGATGTCGGAATCTCCCCACAATGCGGAGGCGCGGTCGACGATCCGCACAATCTCGGGACCGAACTTGATGGTGCCTACGGGCGCGTCGGTGACGAGTTTACTTTCAAACGCTTGGGCATCGACAGCAAATGGTTCGGGCAGGCCATGCTCGGCTAGTAGAGCGACGTGGCTAACCTCGGCCAGATCGTGGTCCTCGGTCGCCAGCCAGAAAACAGGGACGCAATCGACGCCGGCAGCGGTTGCCTCGTCGGCGAGTTTGACAGCCGTGAGGGCTTTGAAAATCGAAAACAACGGGCCGCCAAAGAGACCGACTTGCTGGCCGGTGACCGCTGCCAGCGCGCCACTTCGGAGACGATCGATGTTGGCAAGCGTTTTTGGAGACACTCCCCAGGCGTGATTTTGGCGGGCGAGGATGTCGCTGACTTTAGTGCGGCGTGCGTCGTCATAAGTGACGCGCCGGGATTCGTCCTTCACCCATTCGGAGAACACCGGCGAGCGGGGATAAAAATCGCGAACGGATGGAGTGTAGGAAAGATAATCGAGGAAGAGCCGGGTGGTGTGCGGAATCTGGGTGAATGGCAGACACTGCGACTTCATCGACAGCACTCCCGACATCGGATGATCGATTCCCTAGCACACTGCCGCACGGCTGCGATCCGCATATGTTTGCACTCTGTAAGACGGCGACGGAGATGAATTGTAACCCGCGGGGAGAATAACTTCCCGGCAGCCCGCCCCAAACTCAACTAGATCAGATGACGCGGAAGGGCTGAGGTTGCAGAGAGTCTCGCAAAGCGTGCCTACTATTTTGCCTGGAGGCCCTCCAGGAACGCCCAAAACTCTTTATTGCTACGATAGGGGAGAAATGAATCATCCTTCGTCGGGTCGGGCATAGCTTCACCGGGTATAACGTTTGTCTTTCTGGCAAAGGCTTGCTCTAGATGAGTTCGCGCGCTTGGCAGGTTCTTCTCCTCAGCATCGGCACAGGCAAGGTTGTAGTAATACATCGGGTAATCCGGGTCTTCAGCAATTCCCTTCTCAAATAATGTGCGGACCAACGGAGTTGCCCCCCGGTGCTCGGCCTGCGCAAGCTTGAAACCGGCGTCGGGTGCGGCGTGTGCAATAACCGAGAAGGCAAGGACCACGACAGCGGTAAAAATGCAGCAGCTTCTTTTTCGTGGTCGAAAGCTTATCCTTCCTGCAGGAGGAGCCGGAAAGAAATTATTGTTGTTGCGGGTTGCTCGCCTGTCGCTCATGACCACGGTTTCTTAGCGTCTCTCGAACACCACCGCAACCCTGTCTTCATACCCAACTCTCCAATCCTGCGGAATTTCGCGCAGGAGATTGGCTAAGGTCGAGTCTGTCGGCAAGAGCAGGGTGCGAATTTGCCAGTCTTTCAACACGGTCTCCCATCCCGGTTCGGCATGGATCAGAGTCACGTACCGACGAATTCTGTCGGAGCCGTACAAATCGTGACGGTCGTCGACGACTACCTTGCGAGCGGGATAGACACGGTAGATGAGATAGCCTCCCCAGGCATCGATTGCGAAAATGGGATCGGCGTTGGGATTCTTTTCCCGCGATTCCTGCTGCAGAAAAGTGACCGCCGCAACCGGCATTTTCGTGGGGTCAAATTGCGCATGAAGCAGTTGGCGCGAGCCGAGCCATCCTCCTTGAAGGCAGATCGCGAATGCCACGACGACGGCGGCAATCGGCCAGAGGTGGCCGCGAAGATCCAGTTCCTGTGCGGCCATGCGATCGGAGAAGGTTGCGATTTTAGAAGTGCCGTTGCGCAGCCATCGCCACGCGCCCGGTTTATCGGCCGGGGCAGTAAAGTTTTTCCAGAGGATCGGGCCAGCAATTAGAACCAGCAACATCGAAGAAACTGGAAGGTTGCGGGTCGCATAAAATCCCGCGTAGGTCGCGAACAGCACGACTAGCAGGTGGCTAAATCGCAGTTTGCCTCGATTAATTGAACTTTGACTATTTGAAGCACGCCCCAGGGCGAAATGATTGCCGATTAACGCGATCAGCGTCAGCAGAAGGATAACCGCGAATGAGCGCTCTGCCCAGCCGTGAAAATCAGGGGAGCGGAACTCGTCGATGCGGTTCATCAGGTAGCGATCGGTGAGGTAGCGGTAGATGTGGACGTGCAGCCGCCAGCCAAAAGGATTCCCGAGCGTGGCCGCGGCCGAAGTTATCCACGCCACCGACATGGCGCGTGCGCGATGGGCGAGGCGAACGGCGGCAAAGGGATCATTCTTGCGCGCGACCATGCTCTCGATGAATGCCGCGAAAGCGTAGATAGCAAGCAACGCCATGCCGAAAAGCCATCCGCCATGCACATTGACCCATAGCAACATTGACGCGGGGAAAAACCAAAGAATCCAACGCGGCGCGGTTCCACGCCCCCGCCAGTCCCAACTTTCCCAGCGTTCGAGCACGATGAACCAGAGCAGCGAGAAAAGCCAACTCGCGATGTGCGGACGCGCGTAGAGATGAATCATGGCCGCGGCCTCCGACAGCAACACGAGGAGGATGGCCAAGAGCAGGCCTGTGCCGCGCCGAAGAAGCTGTGAAAGAAGGCCGGTGAAAATGGTTGCGGTCAGCAGCGCGCACAGCCAAGCCACACCGTTCAGTCCGCAGGTTCGGTGAAGAAAGCCGAGCAGCGCGTCGTAGAGCCACTCCCAGGCGAACCACGGCTGGCCTTGCATGGTGGAGGAATAGGGATCGGTGCGAGGAAGCGAGTGCGCCGCGAGAATCTGCTCACCCGTGCGAATGTGCCAACCTATGTCGGCGTCGGCCAAAGGGCGGTTCGACAGAGGGCCGGCCAGCACTGACCAGAAAAGAAAAATAAAAATGATGTCGCGGACGGAGGGCAGAAGAAAACGCTGGGCTGACGAAGTGGGCTGCGCTGGAGTCATTGGAGTGCGAAGAAGCAGTTTATAGGACACCGGGTCATCTGGTGATCGGGCCATCTGGCCATTTATCACGGGCCATCTAGAATCGGGGGCGATGCTTCGACGGTTTCGGATCACCCGGTCGCCATATCCCCCATGCTTTATTAATTTTTCCCGTCCGCACAGGGGGTTTGGGAATCTTTATAGTAGATGGCAATGACCTCACAACCTGGTTCTGACCGGCCTCGGCCTCGTGTCGTAATCGTGGGGGCTGGCTTCGCAGGCTTGACGGCGGCTCGCCGGATAGCGCGGCTGCCAGTTCAGGTGACGGTACTTGATCGAAGAAACCATCATATTTTTCAGCCTTTGCTCTATCAGGTCGCCACTGCCGGGCTTTCTCCCGGAGAGATCGCAGCGCCCATACGGTCAATATTAAGTTCGCATTCGAATGTTGAAGTGCTGCTCGATGAGGTGATCGACTTCAACCTCGAGCAGAAGCAAGTCATTACCAGGGAGCAGATATTCGAATACGATTTCCTGGTCATCGCCTCGGGCGCGACACACGCTTATTTTGGTCATGATGAATGGGAGCCGCTGGCTCCCGGATTAAAGACGATTGAAGACGCGCTCGAAATCCGGCGGCGCGTTCTGCTGGCTTTTGAACTGGCGGAACGGCGGAAAGAAGAGCAATCGGCTACTAATAGCACTACTGATAACAACGACGATGGCGCGAGCGCATCTCCGCTACAGTTCGTGGTCATCGGAGGCGGCCCCACAGGTGTCGAACTCGCGGGCACTTTGGCTGAGATTGCGCGGCACGCGCTTAACGGCGAGTTTCGGAATATCGATCCGCGGCGGAGCCGCATATTGCTGATCGAAGGCGGTCCGCGCATACTGCCTGCCTATTCGGATGAACTTTCTCGCAAAGCAGAACAACAACTGCGTCATCTGGGAGTTGAAGTTCGGACGTCGCAGATGGTCACAGGGGTTGAACCGGGCGCGGTTTGGATGGGCAATCAGAGGATTTCGGCATCGGTGACATTATGGGCGGCGGGTGTGGCGGCTTCGCCGCTAGGGCGCAAATTGGGAGTGGCCGTCGACCGTGCTGGGCGCGTGCTGGTTCGACCCGACCTCAGCATTCCGGATTATAAAGATGTGTTTGTAATTGGCGATCTCGCCGCGCTGCATGACGAAAACGGCAAGCTGCTGCCGGGAGTCGCGCCGGTTGCGATCCAGCAAGGAGACTGGGTTGCGAAGGCGATTGCGCGCGACCTTGAACATCAACCGCGCCGCGATTTTCATTATTTCGACAAAGGCAGTTTGGCAACGATTGGGCGAGCCGCTGCCGTCGCGCAGATTGGCAAGTTCGAGCTATCGGGCTATTTCGCTTGGCTGGCATGGCTGTTTATTCACATTCTTTTTCTGATTGGCTTCCGCAATCGGCTGCTGGTAATGATTCAGTGGGCGTGGTCATATCTTACCTATGAGCGCGGCGCGCGGCTGATCACGGGTAGCGATGAATTGCCCGGCTGGACGGAGACTTCGCTTCAGCCTCGCAAAGGCGACGACGCCGAACCGCCAATCTCTTCTGGCCGCCGGAGCGCGTGAACTACGTGTCGACTGCCGATATAATCAACTTGTTGTGAAACGCCCTGCCGTTTTTATCTTTATAACTTCGCTGATCCTCTCTCTGTGCTCTGCGCTCCGTGCCGAGGAAGGCGCACCATCCGCCGAAGCTGCTGTCCATACCGTTGGGCGTACCGTCGTGGTGATTCCCTTCGCCAACGCTTCGCCGACTCCGGGGTTGGAATGGCTGGGCGAATCCTTCCCCGAAGCTTTGCACCAGCAGCTCAATTCTCCTGTCTTGTACATTGTCAGCCGCGAGGAACGGTTGCGCGCGTACGATCGCCAGGGCGTGCCCGCGGACGTTCACCCTTCGCGCGCTACGCTTTACCGCATCGCCGAGCAGATGGATGTGGATTACGCTGTGCTCGGTTCCTATCGATACGACGGAACGCGTTTGACGGCCGGTGCGCAATTACTCGACATGCGCGCTCCGCGACTGTTGCCGGAGGTCACGGAGTCCGCGCCGCTGGCCGAGTTGGCGACATTGCAGTCGGCGCTCGCTTGGGATTTGCTTCGCTTGATTCGCACTGACTTCTCTGTTCCAAAAGATAAGTACGTCGCGAACGCTGCTCCGATGCGTCTGGACGCGCTGGAAAATTATGTGCGCGGCACGCTGGCCACGACCGCGGAGGAGAAAGTGCAGCACTATCGCGATGCCGCGCGCGTTAATCCGAATTATGCGGAAGCGTGGCTGGAGTTGGGTAAGACTTATTACGCGGAGAGCGATTACGAAGCAGCGATGGCTGCGCTCGAGCGGATTCAGGCTTCTTCTGAAGTTGCGCGCGAGGCGAATTTCTATCTCGGACTTGCCGCGTATGCGCATGGAGACTTCGCCCAAGCGGAAAGCGCGTTTGACTTTGTGGCGGCGCGGCTGCCGTTGGCCGAAGTTTATAACAACCTGGGAGTGGTGGCGGCACGGCGCGGCCAGAAAAAAGCCGCCGATTATTTCGAGCGAGCGATTCAGGATGATCCGAGCGATGCGGACTATCACTTCAATTTGGCCGTGACGCTTGCGCAGGCGGGCGACCACACGGGTGCTGCGCGCGAACTGCGCACTACGCTTGATCAACGACCTAATGACGCCGAAGCTAGGTCGACGCTTGACTCACTCGTGGCTGTTCCTGGGCGTGTGGTTGCGAGCAGCACTTCGTCGAAGCTTGGCGTCGAGCGCATCAAGCGCAACTATGAGGAAGACGCCTTCCGCCAAATGACCACCCAGATGGGCAGTTGGGCGGAGCAGCGATTTGCACTCTCCAATCCTCAGGCGCACGCACGCTATCACGTTGAGCTCGGCAAGGAGCTTCTGGCCCATGGATTCGGGACGGAAGCGGAGGCGGAATTCCGCCATGCCGCGACGGTGGATCCGTCGAGCGCGGCGCCCCTCACGGCGCTTGCGGAAGATTACGAGGCGCGCGGCGACGCCCGCGAGGCACGCGTTCAGGCTGAGGCGGCGCTTCGCATACGCGAAACGGCAGAGGCATATCTGATTATTGCGCGGCTTGATTTGCACGAAGATCGCATGGAAGCGGCAGCTGAAGACATTAATCGCGTGCTTCAACTGGAACCGGGAAGCCCCGCCGGCCAGGACCTGAAGCGCACGCTAGCGACCAAGCTCGCGGAGAAGGCGCAACCATGAAACGAGCTTGCAGCCGTCAGCTTTCAGCTCTGAGTTCTCTCGTGTCCGTTCTCACTTCTCGCTTCTCACTTCTCAGCGGGACCCTCGCATCTCGGCTTTGCCTCGCTGCAATTGCTTTGTTGTTTCTCGTTGCTTCCAGCTCCGCCGACGTTTTAAGAATTGCTATCGACGACGCCATCCAGCCGGTTACGGCCGAATATATAGGGCGCGCGCTGGAAGCGGCTAGCAGGAATAAAGATCAGGCTGTGCTGATTGAGATCAATACGCCTGGCGGGCTGGTTGAATCGACTCGCCAGATCATCGACAAGATTGTCGCGTCTCCCGTGCCCGTGATCGTTTATGTAACTCCGGCGGGAAGCCGCGCCGGGTCGGCGGGGATTTTTATTCTTGAAGCGGCTGATGTGGCGGCCATGACTCCGGGGACCAATGCTGGGGCGGCGCACCCGGTGACTCTTTTCGGCAAGCCCGATGAGACGATGATGAAGAAGATCGAGAACGATGCCGCTGCGCTTATGCGGTCGGTAACAACGAGGCGCGGGCGCAACGTCGAACTCGCCGAGAGCGCGGTGCGCGAGTCGAAGTCGTTCACGGAGCAGGAAGCGCTCGACAAGAAGCTGATCGACTATGTTGCTCGGAATGAACAGGATCTGTTTCGTCAGATAAGCGGTAAGAATTTCAAACGCTTCGACGGCTCGACGGCGACGCTCGATCTCGTGGGACAGCCGATACGCGATTACGAGATGACGCTGAAGGAGCGGATCCTTTCTTACATCATGGATCCGAACATCACGCTGATCATTTTGATGATTGGGGCGCTGTGCCTGTATGTCGAATTCAATCATCCAGGCGCGGTCGTGCCGGGCACCATCGGAGTCATCTTCATTGTGTTAGCGGCGTTTGCCATGCATCTATTGCCAATCCGCTACGCGGCGCTGGCGATGATTCTGGTTGCGTTTCTTCTCTTTGCCGCGGAGGCGAAATTCGCGAGTCACGGAGTGCTTACTGCGGGCGGAATCATCCTGCTGACTCTGGGCGGATTGCTGCTGGTTGACGGGCCGATTCCGGAAATGCGCGTCCGCTTCCTGACTGCTCTTGCTGTTGCCGTTCCGCTGGGAATCATTACGGCGTTCCTGATGGGAATCGCGGTGCGCGCTCGGCGCAACAAAATTGTCACCGGCGAACAAGGATTAATTGGCGAAATCGGAGTTGCCGAAACCACGCTCGCGCCGGCCGGAAAAGTCTTCGTGCACGGCGAGCTGTGGGATGCCGTCTCCGCGGCACCCGTTCCCGCGGGAGAGCGCGTGGTTGTGAAGCAGGTGGATGGTCTTACGCTTCGGGTTGATCCGGTGGCGGCGGGGAAAGCTGTGATGGCTTAAAGGGTGAATTCCCGGACGTTGAATTGGGCCATCAACCGGGTCGCGGCGGCGGAGTTCAGCGGGCTCTCGGCATATGGATTCGAGTCGCGCCCAGCAACTTTCCAGGCAGTGCCGGGTTTGCAAGTATGGTTTGGGTTCTTCCTCGGGGGAAGCTCCCCATCGTCCATATGACGGAGAACGAGCTCGATCAGCGCTTGCAGCCTTCGCAGTCAATCCTGACAGAACCCAGTAAACTCGGCTTTGAGGATGGTCTCGAACAGGGAATCCTGTTCAAAGAACAGCTGGATATCTTGCGCAGTTGGCGCGAACGGCTGTCGCCCAAGTGTCGTTGCGCTTGGTCGGCCGGCCAGTTGCTCTTACAGCTGGTCGGTGCCGCCGGCTACGCCGGCTACTTTGCTGCCATGCACACATTCATGCGCGTGGTTTCCGGGAGCTTGATGGCAGGAGCATGGTACGCGATTTACAGGATCAAAGGAGCAACTCAACTGTAGCTTGCCACGATGGTTGTACAAACAGCGATTGCGGCATGAAAAAACTTCTTGCAACTTCGCCATGACTATTCGCGACGCAAAGCTGCCATGGAGTCGATTTTGGCGGCGCGGCGGGCTGGCCTGTATCCGGATACGGCTCCCACGACCAGGAGCAGCGCCGCGGAAGCGGCGAAGGTAAGTGGATCGCCGGGGGTTATTCCGAAAAGCATGTGCGCAATAAGACGCGTGGCGGCGATGGCGCATGGCGCGCCGATTAGAAGTCCAGCCAGACTGAGCAGCAGAGACTCGCGCATCACAACGCAAGATTGCAGCGCGCTCCGATCCGAGCGCCATGCGGATACCAATCTCGCGGGTCCGCCGAGTGACGATGTAAGACATCAATCCGAACAGGCCGATGGTAGCAAGCGCCAGAGCGAGGGCGCCGAACATGGTGGACAGCATGGCCGTCGCGCGATCCTCGACTAGGGTGTCGTCGCTGACCTGCTCAAGCGGTTTTCACCCTGGTGGAGAATTCATGGCCGCGGGATTCAATCTCGTTCTGTACGGCGGTCCGATTCCGGCTGTGTTTGCGGTGCGGACGAAAAGATTGCCGGCGTCGCTGTAGCTGGGATGCTGCGAAGACGGCACATAGATGACGAGGGCGTTTGGGTCCCGCAGGTTGAGCAAGCGAGCGCTGCGGGCAACTCCAACGACCTGAAGGCCCTGTAATTCCGGCTGAACGCCGAAATGTACCGGCGTGCCGAGCAGGTCTCCGGAGGGATGGAGACGGCGGGCGAGGTTGCTATCGACGATGGCTGTGCCGATGCCTAACGCCAGAGTGAAGATGGTAACGGCGGCGAAACCGGGAGACTGCTTGATCAGACGCATGCCGTGGAGTAGGTTTTGCCGTAACGTTTGCATGCCTCGCTTACCTCACAAAACAATAAGCTATCGCATCGGCGAACGGGACGCATCTTCCTCAGCAACTGCGCCAGCAGGTTGTCACCGCGATAACCGCTGCATTGCGCTACAATCCGCTCATACCCTGAATAATAAAATCGCCTGGAGGCATTTATGGATCTTGGGTTTCCGGTGGTCACGGTTGCGATCGTTATCGTCGTCATCTACCTGCTCAGTTCTATCAAGATCCTGGCCGAATATGAGCGCGGCGTTATCTTCCGGCTGGGCCGTCTGATTGCAGCCAAGGGGCCGGGAGTGATCCTGGTCTTCGCGCCGATCGATCGCATGGTGCGGATTTCGCTGCGGCAAGAGGCGCTTGAGGTTCCTCCGCAGGACATCATTACGCGCGACAACGTTACGCTGAAAGTAAATGCTGTGATTTTTCTGCGGGTGATCGATCCGAACAAGGCGGTGGTGGAAGTTTCGAATTACGCCTACCAGACCTCGCAGTTCGCGCAGACCACTTTGCGCTCGGTGCTGGGCGAGCAGGAACTGGATGAATTGCTGGCGCATCGCGACAAGATTAATTTGCGGCTGCAGAGCATCCTCGACACGCATACAGCGCCGTGGGGCGTAAAGGTGGCGAACGTGGAAGTGAAGCAGGTGGACATGCCGGAATCGATGCTGCGGGCCATGGCCAAACAGGCCGAGGCGGAGCGCGAAAAGCGGTCGAAGATCATCCATGCCGAGGGCGAATTTTCGGCGGCGCAACGCCTGGTGGACGCTGCACATTTGTTATCTTCCGAACCGGCCAGCATCCAGCTACGCTATTTGCAGACGCTCACGGAAATCGGTGTCGAGAAAAATACGACAGTGGTTTTTCCCGTGCCGATCGATTTTTATTCGGGATTACAGAATTTGCTGGCGAGCGGGAAGGCGCCGGCCAAAGGGTAGAGGTCAGTTCAATTGTTTATGTCCACAGCAGAACAGGATACCGAGATCACTCTGGGCACGGGCCGCATGCTGGCCATCTTTTTTGCGTTTGTGCTGGTGTGCGCTTTCTTCTTTTCCATTGGTTTTTCGCTGGGCCGACGAACGGCAAGTGCTGGCGTATTCGGCTCGCCCGGCCTGATGGCCGGAACTCCGGCGACCGTGGTTCGGCCAACGGCCGCAAAGAACAATGCCGCGCTGGCGGCGCCACAGGCTCAGGCTCCGTCCAACGACTTCAGTTTTTATAAAGCGGTTGGTGAGAAGAGCGCGGACGCCGCCCTGAAGCCGGCAGATCAGACGACGCAGATCGCGGCGACCACCCCGGTGAACTCTGGGGCGGAAGCGGTACCGAAGGCTGCGGCCGACGCGGCTGCGGCGCCCGAGAGCGGCGGTTATTTCGTGCAGGTCGCAGCGGTCAGCCGGCAGGAAGATGCCGAGGCGCTGGTTGACGCGCTGAAGAAAAAACAGTATCCCGCGTTTGCGGCCAACAATTCTGCCGCCGACAAATTCTTTCATGTGCAGGTCGGTCCCTATGGCGAGTTGAAGGATGCCGAGTCGATGCGCGCGCGGTTGATTGGAGATGGGTACAACCCGATCGTGAAGAAGTGAGCTGTGAGCTACGAGCCTGAAGCAGGCGCGCGGACGCATCTTATTTTCTGTTACCCTTCCGATCATGTCTCACGCCATCGCCGATCTTGATCGCTTTCTGCACGCCATTGCCGATCCCACTCGCCGCCGGATTCTCTCGGCGCTCAAAGAAAAGGGTGGATGCTCCATCGATAAGGAAACCGGGCTCTGCGCGGGCGATATCGAGCAACGAGTGAAGTTGGCGCAGCCTACCGTCTCGCATCACATGCGCATCCTGGAAAAGGCGCGTGTGGTCGAGGCGAAGCGCGAGGGGCACTGGCGCTGGTACCGGCGGAACGAAAAATTGATTAGTGAGATGATGCGGGGATTGAAAGAACAACTTTAGAGAACAACTTTAAAGAGTATGGCTACGCTCCTGCACCCGCCACAGATGCTTTCGCTTCGTTTGTCTCTTGCTCGGTTGGAGTTGCCGCCGGCGCGGGTGGCTTCAGTGTCGGCTTTCCTTCGCGCTGGATGAGTGTACGCACATTCGAGATCAGGTCGGCGACTTCGAAGGGCTTCGCCAGAGTGGGCACGGCTTTTTCTTGCAGGAAGCTTCGCGTCTCTTGATCGGTGAGCGTAGAAAATGTCAGGAGCAAGCCTTTTTCCACGCCGGGGCAATTGGTTGCGACCCACTCGTATATGTCCCGGGCAGTGAAGCCCCCAGGCATGCGACCATTCATCACAATCACGTCAAAGGAACTGGTACGCAAGCGTTGCTGCGTGTCTTCCACGCTCATGGAGGTGGTGACGTCGGCGCCGGCGCCGACCAGCACGTCGCGCTCGAATTCGAGCACGGCTTCTTCGTCTTCGACGAGCAGCACTTTGCCCTTCAGTACCGACTCGCGGCGCGCCGGTTGCGGAGCCTCGGGCTGCGCGGGCTTCTCGCTCGCCAGCAAGCGGACTTCGATGGTCGCTCCACCCTCTTCGCGGTTGCGCGCTACGATTTCGCCGCCGTGCTCTTTGACGATGCCGTAACAGATGCTCAAGCCGAGACCGGTACCCTTGCCCACGGATTTCGTGGTGTAGAAAGGATCGAAAATGCGGCTGGGGTCTTTGATGCCGGGGCCGCTGTCATCGAATTCCACGCACACGTAGGCGTCTTTCTTGAACACTCTGACTTTCAGGAGTCCACTGGCGCTGCCTTCGACCATGGCGTCGAGGGCGTTGTTGATGATGTTGAGGAAGACCTGCTCGAGTTGATGCGGATCGGCGACGACTGACGGTAGTCCGTCGGGAATATCGCGTTCGAGCGAAACATTGTTGACCCGCAGATCGTACTCGCGCAGCGTAAGCGACTCTTCGAGCACTTTGCAGAGGTCGACTTCTTGTTTCTGCGGCTTGCGTTGGCGGGCGAAGGAAAGCAGATTCTGTACCACCCGGTGGGTGCGCTGCGCCTGCTTGAAGAGCTTACGAACGTAATCGGCGGACTGGCGCTCGAGGCCGGCGCCTTCGAGTAATTGCGCGTAGCCCAGGATGGCGGTCAGCGGATTATTCAGTTCGTGCGCGACACCGGAAATTAATTGGCCGACGGCCGACATCTTCTCGCTCTGCAGCAGTTGCTCCTGCGTGCGCCGCAGGTCCTCGTAGGCGCGGCAAGTTTCTTCGTAGAGTTGGACTTTCTCGATCGTGGTTGCCAATTGGCGGCTGATGGCGACGAGCAGATTTTCATCGTTGCTCGAATAGTGACGGTCTTCTTTGCTGGCGATGCCCATGATGCCGATGGGCTTGTCTTTGCTCCAAAGCACGACCCATATCCAGTAAGGCAAGCGGTCGGCGCAGACGAACTCGACCACGGCGGGAGGCAGGTGCGGCATGAAATCCTGCGTCACCACTTCGGCGCGCGAGCGCATTACGAGATCGCCCAATCCCTCCGGAAAGACCACCTCCGCCATACGCACACGCGCCTCGCTGCGCGGCCCCCATCCGGCGCGGCGCCGATAGGTGCCTTCGGGTTCGGCTGCCAGGTAGACCGAGCCCGTCTCCGCTCCAAAGAGTGAGATTACCTGGCGCAGGGTGAGGTTCAAGATTTCATCGAGATCGAACGACTGCGTGGCGATGACGGCCATGGCGTTGAGCGCGTTCAACTCGCGATTGCGCCGCCGCATCTCGTCTTCCGAGCGTTTCTTTTCGGTGATATCGAGGACGAAGCCCTGATAGCGCTCGATGCGTCCGCTGGAATCGCGCGTGGCGAAGCAGCTTTGGGCGACCGCCAGCAGCGTGCCATCCTTGCGGCGCACGGTAATTTCAAAGTTGCGCACGTAGTTGTGCGCGTCGATCTCTTCGCGGAAGGCTTCGCGCTCTTGGGGAACCGAGTGCAGGACGCTGCCCATATCGAGCGCCATCAATTCGTCTCGACTGCTGTAGCCGAGCATGGTGACAAAGGCGTCGTTGCAGTCGAGCAGTTCGCCCTCGGGCGTGGCGAGGAATACGCCCTCCTGAGCCTGCTCAAACAGCATGCGATATTTTTCTTCGGCGACTTGCCGTTCGGTCGTATCGTGCACCACATGGATGACGCCCTTTTGCTGATTTCCCTGCTCGGCATAGGACGATGTGGAAACCACCGATTGGCCGCCGAAACATGGGTCGGAGCCTTCGGTGAGGCCCAATCCGCGCTCGCAGTAGGGGCAACCGCTCCAATTGCGGCTTTGCGGAAGGACTTCTTTGCAAAGATTTCCAAGAACGTCGGCGGGCGCCTTTTCGAGGCGCTGCAGCAGGGCTTGATTGGTTTTGAGGATTCGGAAATCGGCATCGTGCGCCAGAATTAAATCCTGAATGGAATCGAAAGTGTTCATCCACTGCCGCTGCGAGCGCAATACTTGCTCGAGCAAGCGCAGATTCTCGACCGCGATGCCCAACTTCTGCACGACGTTTTCGAGGAATTCCAGCTCTTCGCGGGTGTGATAACGGTGGCCGGCGTAACCGAGCGACAGAATTCCGATTACCGTTTTCTTGCCTTGCACCGGGAGCAGAATGGCATGATGAAGGCCGTATTTCGCCAGTTGCTCGCGCTGCTGCGCTGACATCTCCGACGGCTTGATAACCGCCGCGCGATTCTCTTCGAGAACGCGGGCTTCGATTCCATCGGTACCGACATTGCCGAGAGCGCGGAGAAATTCCGGCGACAAGCCGGCGTGCTGCGTAGGCGCGAGGTGGTCACCTTCCATCAACTGGAACCATGAGGCCTTGGCACCGGCCACGGCCCGCAATTTTTCCAGCGCCGTCTGCATGATTGGAGCGTGATTTTGTCCGCGGGCAATCGTACCCGTCAATTCATTCAGCATGGTGAGGCGGCGTGTGCGTAGACGAGAATCGTCGAGTGCGACCACCAACATGCTCGAACCAAAGAGCACCTCAGCTAACAGATAACCTTCAATTGGAATGTGATTGGTGAAGGGAGGCCAGTGCAGATTCAACGTCAGGAGGCCGGCGCCGAACAGGAAAGGTCCGGCGCCCATCCTCCCGAAACGGTGGCGCAACAGTTCGAAGGCGGCTGCGGCCGCAATCAGACGACACGATAGGTCGAGGCCCAGGCCAAGAGCCCTGGCGTCGAGAAAGAAAAGCGAATCGGGAAAATAGAGCGGGCGCATGGCGGCAAAAACCATGAGCACCCAGCAGACGGCCACGAGCGCGGTGAGAGCGCGCTTAGATTGTGCGGAAATCAACGCGGCCGCCGCAAACAGGCCGACGGCCAGTACATAGTCGGCCTGCGCAAAGGCTGCGATTGGCTTCGATAGGCCGTGCAATTCCGCGCGCGCGACCCCGAGAAAGGCGCCGTATGCGATCCAGCCCGCGGCCCACGCCAGCAGACAACGTTCACGAAAGACGCGGAAGAAGAGCAGACTTACCGCCACGACGATCAGGGCGGCGGTCTCCCGCGCCGTCAACCAGGGAATGGTCAACGCGCCAAGCGAATTACCAAATAGCCCGGCAGGGTCCATAGGTATAAATATCGACGAGTGCCCTTCAGGTATGCGCACGAAAGACAAACGCACGAGTACCTAAGCTCTTTGAATATCACGGCCTGCCCCGATCGTACCCGGATTTCCGTCCTCCATTGGTTACTTTCGGAATGTGAGGTAGTCGCCTAGAATGAGCGATACATAGACTCAACGCCATGCCCAACGACCGCATTCTCGTAGTCGACGACGAGGAAACAATCCGCGAAATTGTTTCCTCCATGCTCGGCGGAGCCCATTTTCAGACGCGCCAGGCCGCCAGTGGCATTGAAGCGCTCTCAATTCTCGAGTCGGGGGATGAATTCGATCTGGTGTTATCTGACCTGATGATGGCGGAGATGGACGGGATTGCCCTTCTGGAGCGCTCCAAGGAGCGTTACCCGGACATGCCGGTGGTGATGGTGACAGCCGTCCACGACATACAGGTCGCGCTGCAGGCCCTGCGCAATGGGGCTTACGACTATCTGCTCAAGCCGTTTGAGCGGGAGCAACTGCTGGCCACGGTGCGCCGCGCGCTTGAGAATCGCCGCCTCAAGCGCGAGAACGATGCCTATCGCACCAACCTCGAAGCGCTGGTGGCGGAGCGTACTCTGCAGTGGAAGACGGCGCTCTCGAATTTGGAAAAATCCTATGACATTACTCTCGAAGCGCTCGGCGACGCGCTTGACGCCAAGGACGCCGAGACGGAAGGCCACTCCCGGCGTGTCACCGCCTACACGATTGCCATTGCGCGCAAGATGGGGCTATCGAAGGAACACATCAGCGTGATCGCCCGCGGAGCCTTCCTGCACGACATCGGCAAGATGGCCATTCCCGACGCTATCCTCCGCAAGCCCGGCAAACTGACAGAAGAAGAAATGGCCATCATGATGGAGCACTGCTACCTCGGCTACAAGATCATTTCCCGTATTCCTTTTCTGGCGGAGGCTGCCGAGATCGTTTATTCGCATCAGGAACGCTTCGATGGACTCGGCTATCCGCGTGGGCTCAAGGGCGAGGAGATTCCGCTCGGCGCGCGGATTTTCGCCCTGGCTGACACGCTCGATGCCATGCGATCCGATCGTCCGTACCGCAAGGCGCAGAGCATAGAGGCAGCACGGAAGGAAATCGAACTCTGGTCGGGGCGGCAGTTTGACCCCGACATTGTTAAGGTCTTTCTCGAAATGCCCGACAATATCTGGGAAGATTTGCGTGCAGACATCAATGCGGCGAATGCATCTTTCCCAAAGATGTAGCTGAGGTCAGAGGGTGAGAGGTCAGATTGCAGAGGCAACCCTAACGATCGCGGGGCTACCTCTGCAATCTGACCTCTGACCTTTTTTGGTTGCAATTCGTGAAGCAACGCGCATTCTAAGAGCAGAGTGGGAGTCCGATGAAAAATGCCTTCGTCTCGTTTTGCGCGGTTCTCGTTTTGAGCGCGGTTGCGGTTGCCCAGACTCCCACGCTTAACGCTCTGCCCAACACGGTTTACGTCGGCGCCGAGGGCAAGTTTGAGACGGCGCCGGACACTGCGCTCATACAGTTCAATATCTCGGCTCAGGCCGAAAGCGCTAAGGACGCGTACGACCAGGCGGCCAAGCAAGCAGAGGCTACGCGGCAGGTGATGCGCGCCAACGGCATCGATCCGAAATCGGCGGAGATTGGGTTCTTCTCGCTGAATCCGCAATACGACTGGAAAAATCCCAAGCACAGAGTCGTCGGCTACCAGGTGACAACCAGCGTCAGTTTGAAGTTAAAGGATTTTTCCAAGATCGGGCCGGTGACTCAGCAACTGGCGGATGCGAGCGTCGGCGAAAGCCAATCGCTTAGTTACACGCTCGACTCGACGGAAGAGGCCAAGAGCCAGGCGGTTGCTGACGCCTATCGGCGCGCCCGCGTCTCCGCCGAAGCTCTCGCAAAAGCCAGCGGGCGCGTGCTCGGCGAACTTTCCTACGCTTCAGTCGATACTTCGGAGAACATTCGCGTGTTCGCACCCGTCCCGCGTCGCGTGACGGCTATGGGGGCGATGGCTGCGCAGACTCCCGCTCCTAGCGAGGAGTTCTCTCCGCAGAACGTAAAGATTACGGCGCACGTGAATGCTCTGTTTGTTTTGAAGTAGCTCGTGTGGAGCGGACAGTCCTGTCCGCTTCCAATAGGTGAAAACCATTTTGATATCGGAATCTGATGTAAGAATATGGGCGCGGATTGATCAGTTCGCGGCTTAAGATGCCGCGAACCTACTCGTTTTGCACCACGACTTCGCGCCGCGAGGTGATGCGGCTGGCATCCACCGTCACTTCACGCTGAATTTCCATTTGAATTGACGTACCTGCTTCCAGCCTCACGTCGGCGCCTCGCGAGAGCATGCCGATGGCCAGGCCCGCCGCTCCTCCCGCTGCCGCGCCGATTCCGGCTCCCTTCAATCCGTTGGTCACGCCGCCAATGGTCGCTCCCGTGGCTGCCGTTCCCGCGGTGGTCTCGGCTTTTTTCCCAGCATCGCTGTCCTGGCGAATCGTGCCTTCGGAATCCTTCATCGAGGTCTTCTCTGCCCCCGGCGTATTTTCGATGGAGCCGCCGAGCAGCACGGTATAGCCGCTCGGATAAATCATCGAAGTAAAGTGGATAAGAACCTCTGCGCGGCCCTTGATGTGGCCGCCGCGCTGCACGTGTTCGATCTTGCCCTGAATGTACGTTCCCGCTGGAATGACGACTCGTTCGTTCACCACAAAGGGAAAGGCAGTTTCGGCATAGACGGGGTCGCCGTCCTTTGCGGACTTGGTGGAAATCGCCTGCTTCAGCGACAGCGGGATGGACGTTCCGGCGGGGATGGTCAGCAGAGATTTCTCGGGCTCCGGCGAAGTCTTCGCGGTGTCAGACGGCGACGAGGACTGGGCAAACGCCATCGCGGTCACTAACGCGCAGATACAAGCGGCGCTAATTTTCATGAAAGCTACCTCAACGAACTTAGTAACTCGCTTGCAAACTCTGATGCGGACGGTCGAATGCGAGTTAGCTCGAATTTCGTTTTGCTCGCGGACTAATACTCTGCCGCAAATCTGCCGAAAAAGACTAACCACTCGTCTTGCGCGACCGGTTGGCCAACACGTTGTCCATGAACTGCGATTGCAGCTTTTGTGCGCAGCCCTCGCCGCAAACGTGCATAGCGCCCTGTTCGACGGCCAGTTTCTCGTCCCACGGGGCAAGGTGCATGACCGGCACTTGGTAATCGCCAAACGAACTCCACATCACCCACCAGCGGTCACTGCCGCCTTTCAGCACGCCGCAATTAGGGCCGGCACAACGGTAAAACTGAGCTGGAATATGAAGCAGATTTTCGGTCATTTTCAGGGTCAACCTTGTACTCCGCATTGTAGCTGAGGGTTCGCGGCGGGGCTATGGGTAATAGACCCCAAGAGGGACGAAGAGTTTCGGTTGGAGCTTCTTACTTGTATAACAAATATTTGTCTCGCATTCGCACAAATCCGTCCAGCCGCTCCTGCCAATCCTCGGCGATCCGCCGGGGATCTTCGCCCGACTGGATTGCGTCATACACAGTTTGATTAGAGAGGAGGTCTATCATCTTCTCCAGCTTGAAGTCGTTCGGATAGAGCTTATGCAGAGCCGATGCCAGCTCAATGCCCAATTCCGGGGAGTCCAGAGTATTTCGGTCGAGGACAATCAGGTTGACACCTTCACAGCGCTCGCCGGAGAAGTTGCTCGATGACGGGGTAAAAACAATCGGCACGAAGCGGACGCTCTGAATGCCGCGCGCGTTCATGTAAGTCGCGAACTCGCGAGCCTTGATCCACGGCGCGCCGACGACTTCGAAAGGAGTGTCAGTGCCGCGGCCAACCGAAACATTCGTGCCTTCGATTTCTGCGACGCCGGGATAAAGGATTGCCTCGGTCACACTGCGCAGATTGGGCGAAGTGTTGACCCACGGAAGGCCGGTCGAATCGAACCAGTCGCCGGGCTGCCAGCCTTCCATAGCTACAACGTTGAGGCGGGCGCCGATGTGGCGTTCGGCGTTGACCATTTTCGCGAGCTCGCCCAAAGTCATTCCGTGGCGCACCGGCTCGGGAAAGTAGTTTGTAAATTTCTCCGTGCCTTCGTCGGACACTGGGCCCTGCACGAACGATCCAGTGATGGGATTCGGACGATCGAGAATGACAATTTCAACGTCCGCCTTCGCGGCGGCTTCCAGGAAATATCCGATCGTCGCCTCATAGGTATAAAAACGCGCGCCCACGTCGGCTACATCGATCACGACAGCATCGAGGCGCTTCAGCACGTCCGTCGGCGGGCGGCGCGCCGCATCGCTGCCTCCGTACACGCTATAGACGGCGATTCCAGTCGCGGCATCTTTTGTATTTTTGACGTCGAGGGTGTCGAGGGTTCCGGTCACGCCGTGTTCCGGACTGAAAATCGCGTCGAGCGAGATTCCTGGGACGTTTGACAACACATCGATGGTTCGCCGACCAGCGGCGTCAATGCCGGTCTGATTGGTCAGCAATCCGATGCTGCGCGGAGCGCCGCCTTTCTTCGCATGCAGCGCCGCGAAGCTCGTTTCTTCCAGCACATCGATCCCCGTTTTCACCGTTCCGTTGCGCACCGGCAACCTGCGCGCGGCGCTCTGCATTTCGTTGTAGCCGGTAATCGCGGCCAAGCGCAGCTTCTCGGCTTCGGAGGGGTCGAGAGCGAGCGCGGCAGCGACAGCGGTCGCAATCTTTGTGCGCAGTGACGCGGCGCTTCCCCGCTCTTTCGGCGGGCCCATTTTCATGTGCACGGCGTTGGTCAGTAGCACGATGTAGGTTTTGGTGGTGGCATCGATCCACAGCGAAGTGCCGGTAAATCCGGTGTGGCCATAGCTACCGACTGGAAAAAGTTCTCCGCGATTGCTTGACCAGGGAGAGTCTATGTCCCAGCCAAATCCACGCAGCACCGTTCCATTCACGGGCTGCTGCGGCGCGGTCATCTTCGCAATCGTGGGCGAGGTCAGAATACCGTGACCGCCATCGAGCAACGCTTGCGCGAAAATCGCGAGATCGTCGGCGGTGGAGAAAACGCCGGCGTGCCCAGCCACTCCGCCCATGCGGCGAGCGGTGGGATCGTGCACAACTCCGCGGAGCAGGCGATGGTTTTCATCTTCTTCGGTGGGAGCGATGCGCGGCTCCCAAGAAGATGGAGGAAGAAAGCGCGTCTCGTTCATTCCCAGGGGTGCAAAAACATGTTGCAGCGCATATTGATCGAGCGATTGGCCTGAAAGCCTCTCGACCAGGGCACCGAGCACGACGAAGTTGATGTCGCTATAGACGAACTGCGATCCCGGAGCGCGTTCTGGCGCTTCCTCGAAGGCCATCCGCTCGGCGGTTTCTTTCCCTTCCCACGGCTTGGCTAAATCCAGATCGGGAGCGAGGCCGGAGTAATGCACCAGCAACTGGCGGATCGTAATATCCTGTTTGCCGTTCTGTGCGAACTCGGGAAGGTATTTCGCCACGGGATCGTTCATGCGAAATTTTCCCTGCTCCCAGAGCTGCATGATAGTGGTCGTGGTGGCGAGGACCTTGGTGAGCGACGCGCAATCAAATATTGTGTCGAGCGTCATTGCCTCGCGGCGAGGCTCCAGGGCGCGGTCGCCATAGGCCTTGCGATAGGCGACCCGTCCGTCGTGCCCGACGAGGAGCACGGCTCCGGGGATTTGTTGCTGCGCGATGGCGTCGTTAATGATGGAATCGAGAATGGTGAGGCGCGAATCGAGTGAGGCTTGGGCGACAGCGCCGGCTGAAAACAACAAAACGCACGGGAAAGAGAATAGAAATGCGAACTTTAGCTGATCGATCGATGAGCGTTTCACGTCAATTGTGACTCTACATGAGCCGGGAGACACGGCTCAAGCCTGAAGGTTACAAACGATGCTCTCAAAGTAACTCCCCGTTTGCCTGTATTGTTTTGCCTCTATCCTCCACCTTTGCTATAACCCAGACAGTTCAGCAAACACTTTGAATTTAACACTGCCTAATCGTGAATCTGGCTTTTCCTTCCTGGTGCGCAATCTCGCGGCGCAGGAGGAGCGCTTCCGCGGCGCCTTTCGTATTTTGGAGAAAGCCGTCGAAGCGCGCGCCTTCCCCGCCTGCTCGCTGGCCGTCACGTCCCGCGGAGAGCTCGTCGCCCACAAAGCTCTCGGGTATTTCACGTTTGATTTAGCTTCGCGCCAGGTCGGCACTGGGAGCCTCTTCGATCTGGCTTCGCTAACCAAGGTCGTGGGCACGACGGCGATGGCGATGTTGCTGTACGAGCGCGGAGTGCTCGATCTGGAAGCGCCCGTCGCGGCGATTGTCCCGGAATTCGCGGAGGAACAGGATGGTAACGGTTCTCCCCGGCGCATAGTCACTCTGCGCATGCTGCTCGCGCACAGCTCTGGCCTGCCGGCATACGAGAAACTTTTTCTGCGTGCCAAGAGTCGTGGCGAGATTTTGCGAGTCGCGTTTGCTACGCCTCTAACTGCGGCGCCCGGCACACGCGCCGAATACAGCGACATCGGATTCATCATTCTTGGCGTCGCGCTCGAACGGCTGGCCGACGAATCGCTCGATGCATTCTGCCAACGCGAAGTCTTCGGGCCGCTGGGCATGGCGCACACGACATTCAATCCCGCGCCCGCTTTGAAAGAATCCATCCCGCCGACGGCGGACGATCGCAGCTTCAGGCATCGCATCATTCAAGGCCAAGTGCAGGATGAAAATGCCAGCGTGCTCGGGGGCGTTGCAGGTCACGCTGGTTTATTCTCCACAACCGAGGATCTGGCGATGTTCGCTCATACCATGCTCAACGGCGGTCACCCGGTTTTGCGCACCTCGACAATCGAATTATTTGCGCGCCGGGAACCAACACCCAACGGGACTTCGCGGGCGCTGGGCTGGGATACTCCTTCGACGCCATCGCAATCCGGAAAATATTTTTCGGCTCTTTCATTTGGACACCTAGGCTATACGGGTACGTCGCTGTGGATCGATCCGGGCCGCCAGCTTTCAATAACTCTGCTAACGAATCGCACGTGGCCAGATTGCCAGAATCAGGCGATCAAACAGGTGCGCCCGGCGCTGCATGACGCGGTGGTTGAAGCATTGGAGAACGCGTGAAGCCCGGAGCGCCTAACCGCAAGTCCGCAAAGCGCAAGAAGAAAACATCGGCCACGAAACTCGGCCGCCTCAGCACCGAGAAAACTAACTCCGCGTCTGCCGGTCTTGATCTCAAATCAGCGCTTGAGATCGCCGGCATCATCAATCGCGAAGATGCCAAGGTCGCGAGCGCTGTGAAGCACGCTCTGCCGCAGATTGCACAGGGGATTGATCTGATTGCCGCAGCGCTCGCAAATGGCGGACGGCTAATCTACATCGGCACTGGCACCAGCGGACGCATAGCCGCGCTCGACGCGGTGGAATGTCCCCCAACCTTTGACGTCGACCCACGCATGGTGCAGTTCATCATCGCAGGCGGAAATAAGGCGCTGGCTGCGGCAGTCGAAGCTGACGAAGATTCTCGTGAACTGGGCCGCCAGACCATAGCGAAGAAGAAACCCACAGAAAAAGATGTAGTCGTGGGCATCGCCGCCAGCGGACGCACTCCATTCACGGTTGCCGCGGTCGAATATTCGCGCAGGCAGGGTGCGACCACAATCGCGGTCGCTTGCAACCGGAAGTCGCCGCTCGGCAAAGCCGCGCACGTTTCGATCGTTGCTGAGGTTGGTCCGGAGGTGGTCGCGGGCTCGACGCGGATGAAGGCGGGAAGCGCACAGAAGATGATTCTGAATATGCTTTCTACCGGGGCGATGACGCGACTTGGCTACGTGTATGGGAACCTGATGGTCAATCTGCGGCCGAAAAACGAGAAGCTGGCGGAGCGTGGCGTGGCCATCCTCGAAAAAACTGCCGGACTCGATCGTCGGGCGGCGCGCAAGCTGCTGACCGTCGCCGGAGGCCGGGTGCCTGTGGCCATGGTAATGGCCAAGTCTGGAGTCAGCCGTATGGAGGCTCTCGCCGCAATCGACAACGCCCTCGGCCAGGTGCGCAAGGCGATAGCGATTGCGAAACGCAAGTGATGCTTGGGTTCGCTTTCCGATCTGGCCTCCGCGGATAGAATGAAATCAGCCTTGATTGTTCAGCGAGTCGCTGAGCCGCCAGCCTACGACGGCGGAATGGAGACTAATGGAAAGCAAAGATTTGCTGCGGATGTTTGCTTACGATTCTTGGGCGAATCTCGAATGTCTCGCCGCGATGCGTGCCGCCGGACCGCTTTCCGCGGATACGATTGGACGCATGTCGCACATTCTTTCGGCACAGAAGCTGTGGCTCGAACGGATCCAGGGGCAGAAGCAGAGCTTAGTGGTATGGCCGACTTTGACGATGGAAGATTGTATGGCGCTGGCCGACGAGATGTCGTCAGCGTGGCGAAACTATCTTATGCCGCTCGGGGTGCAGCTTGAAGAGCAGGCCGCGCGGAACTCGCTCGGCACTGAGATCGAATATCGCAACACAAAAGGCGAACTCTGGTCTAGCCGTGTCGAGGATGTGCTGACGCACGTGCTGTTCCATTCCACATATCATCGTGGGCAGATCGCGTTGCAGATGCGCGCTTCGGGAGCGACGCCCGCTGCGACCGATTTCATTCACGCCGTGCGGCAAGGATTCGTCGAGTAAGATGGTGATAAGAACATTACATGGATAAGCTCGTAATCCGCGGTGGCAACCCGCTGCTTGGCACCGTCCGCATCAGTGGAGCGAAGAACGCCGCACTCCCTTGCATGGCCGCGGCCCTGCTCACCGACGAGCCCGTGATCATCGAAAATATTCCACAGGTGCGCGACATTGAGACTACGCGCAAGCTGCTCGCCGCCATGGGAGCCGAAGTCGAACTTGGCTATGGACGCGCTCATCATCGGACTACAATTTGTGCTCGCACGCTGGCTGCTCCGGAAGCTTCTTATGAACTGGTCAAGACGATGCGGGCGTCGACGCTGGTTCTCGGACCACTCGTTGCCCGCTGCGGACGTGCTCATGTCTCGCTGCCCGGCGGGTGCGCTATCGGAGCGCGCCCCATCGATATGCACATCAGGGGTCTGGAACGTCTCGGCGCCAAGATTACGCAAGAGCACGGCTATGTTGAAGCCGTCACTGATCCGCTCAAAGGCAGGCGGCTGCAAGGCGCTGAAATTGTTTTCGACAAGATAACAGTCACTGGCACTGAAGACCTGCTCATGGCCGCGACGCTCGCCGAGGGCGAAACGGTGATGCAGAATTGCGCGCGGGAACCTGAAGTCGCCGATCTCGCCGCGCTGCTTAACGCCATGGGCGCCGAGATTCAGGGCGCGGGCACATCTACGATTCGCGTGAAGGGAGTAAGCAAACTCCACGGCGCTCGGCATCGCATTATCCCCGATCGCATTGAGGCAGGGACATTCATCATTGCGGCGGCGCTCACTGGTGGAGACGTCAATGTCGCGGGGTGCGAACCCGCGCACCTGACTGCGATCCTTCAGAAGCTGGCGGAAACCGGAGTGAAGACGGTCGTCAAAGCCGACTCGGTCCGCGTGATGGGAGATCAGCCGCTCGCGGCCGCCGATTTGAACACTGAGGAATATCCCGGCTTCCCCACCGATATGCAGGCGCAATACATGGCGCTCGCTACCCAGACCGCAGGTACGTCGATCATCACCGAAAACATTTTTGAGAATCGCTTCATGCATGCGCAGGAACTGGTGCGGATGGGCGCGAACATCAAGATCGAGGGGCGGCGCGCTGTTGTCCGCGGCGGAACTCCGCTCAGCGCTGCCGCGGTCCTCGCTTCGGATCTGCGGGCTTCTGCCTCTCTTGTGCTTGCGGCGCTGGTTGCCGATGGCGAGACTATTATCGATCGCGTCTATCACCTCGACCGCGGGTACGAAAATATTGAAGAAAAACTCAAAGCCATCGGCGCCGAAATCCGCCGCGTTGGGAATATCTTCCCCAAGCGAGTTGCCGCGCCCGCTCAAGTCTGACAGGTAACGATAGTAACCTGTCTACTCCCTACCTATCCGGCTACAATCACTTCAGATGTTAGCTCTCAACCCCAGGTTGGAACTAACTTATCTTCGCCCGTTATGCCCGCCGCCGGAGTCGCACTCAAGCCGATTGGGAAAGTCCAGCACGCGTTCACTCTTGCCCGATACCTAGCCGTAGGCGTTTGTAACACGGCGTTTGGCTATGGCTGTTTTGCATTATTCACGTTACTTCTGACTCCGATCTTCTCTTATGGATACGTTCTAGCTAGCCTGGTCGCCAATGTGTTCAGCATTACTTTTGCTTTTCTTGGATATAAGTGGTTTGTATTCAAGACCAGGGGTAACTATCTCAAGGAATGGATCCGTTGTGTTGGCGTCTATGCCGGCAGCATGATTCTGTCAGCCGCTGCGCTTCCTGTTGTGGTCGGAATTATCCGCCGCCAAACTAACCACAATCGCAGCGCACCGTATATCGCCGGCGCACTCGTCCTGGTGTTTTCCGTCTTCTTCAGTTTCTTCGGGCACCGGCACATATCGTTTGCCGACGGCAATCAAGCGCAGCAAAGCGAACCTTGATCGGTTAGGATCGCTGTCTTTGATTCAGAGCTCCCATATTACTTCCGTAACTCTCCTTTCTCACTCGTGTGTGGGATAACTGACTAGCGCGGCTGCTATAAGTCTGCGCAGATTGTCGATACGGCAAATTGACCATACCAAGGTAGGACGCATTTGCCTTTGCAGGCTGCGCCTTCAGGAAACCCCGACTATGAAGGTTGTCGTTCTGTGCGGTGGATTAGGTACCCGGCTCCGGGAAGAAACCGAATTCCGCCCCAAACCTATGGTGGAGATTGGCGGCCGGCCGATCCTCTGGCACATCATGAAGATGTACGCCCACTACGGGATGCGCGAATTCATCCTTTGCCTAGGGTATCGCGGCAACATGATCAAAGATTATTTTCTGAATTATGAGGCGATGAATAGCGATTTCAAGATCTGCCTGGGCCGCCAATCGCAGATTGAATTTATGGGCGCGCATAAGGAGCAGGATTTTGCGGTCACGCTCGCTGACACGGGCCTCGAAACCATGACGGGCGGACGCTTGAAGCGCGTCGCTCGTTATCTCGAGGATGAAGAGACTTTTCTTCTTACTTATGGCGACGGGCTCAGCAATGTAAATATTAGCAGCCTGCTCGAATTTCACCGCCAGCACGGGCGGCTCGCAACCGTAACGTCGGTCCCGCCGGTCTCGCGCTTCGGAGTGCTCGAAACCGACAACGAAGGGCAGGTTCAACGCTTCCGGGAGAAGCCAAAGGCCAATGGTTTGATCAGCGCCGGCTTCTTCGTCTTCAATCGGCGCATCCTCGATTACGTCGGTGGACCGGAGTGCATCCTCGAACGGGAACCGCTGGAGCGCCTGGCGCGCGAAGGCCAACTCATGGCGTATCGCCATGACGGGTTCTTTTTCGCCATGGATACGTATCGCGAATATCAGTACTTGAATGAGTTGTGGGCGAGCGAGCAGACGCCATGGAAGGTGTGGTCGGAATGAATTCATTCTGGCAGGATCGCTCCGTCTTCGTCACTGGAGGTACTGGACTGCTCGGCTCGTGGCTGGTAAAGCAACTTATCGACTCTGGCGCGAATGTGGTTTGTCTGATACGCGACTGGGTTCCGCAAAGTGAACTTGTCCGCAGCCGCAATATCGATCACGTCAATGCTGTGCGTGGCGATATCCTCGATCGCGATCTCGTCGAGCGCATCCTGGGTGAGTACGAAGTCGAAGTAGTGTTTCATCTCGCGGCGCAGACTATTGTCGGCATCGCCAATCGCAATCCGATCTCAACCTTCTCGACTAACATTGAGGGAACCTGGAATCTGCTCGAGGCTTGCCGGCATTCTCCCAAGGTCTCGTCGATCGTCGTGGCTTCATCCGATAAGGCCTATGGCAATCAAGAGCAGCTTCCTTATAACGAAGCCATGCCGCTGCAGGGCAGGCATCCATACGACGTTAGTAAGTCCTGTGCAGATCTTATCGCACAGACCTACGCCGCCAGTTATAACCTCCCAGTCGCAATCACTCGTTGTGGCAATTTTTACGGCGGCGGTGACCTTAACTGGAACCGCGTTGTGCCCGGCACAATTCGCTCGATTATCCGCGGAGAGCGGCCGATAGTCCGGTCCGACGGCAAATTCGTTCGCGACTACTTCTATATTGAAGATGGCGCCGCTGCCTACATGCTGCTCGCTGAGCGGCTCGCGTCTTATGCGGCCTTGCGTGGACAAGCATTCAATTTTTCCAATGAAAGCCAGGTGAGCGTCCTCGAATTGGTCGACCTGATTCTACGTAAGATGCATTCTTCTCTGCGCCCCGAAGTACTCAATCAGGCGAGCAACGAAATCCGCCATCAGTTCCTGAGCGCTGAGCGCGCCCGTACCGTTCTCAATTGGCAACCGAAGTTCACCCTCGAATCTGGCCTCGATCGCACGCTCGCGTGGTACCGCGATTTTCTCGGCGCGCCCGCGGCGATGTCGCACGCAGGCAGGGGGTAAACCGGCGATGGAGGTCCCCACGACAACGACGCGCAAAACTGCCGGCCAAATCCGCGAAGAGGTCCGTGCATTGGTGCGGGAATACTATGACGTCGCCCTAGCGACGCCGGAGTTCGTGCCAGGACAAAGCAGCGTCCCCGTATCGGGCAAAGTCTTTGACTCAACCGAACTCGAACTTCTGGTCGAAGCTTCGCTTGACGCATGGCTTACTACCGGCCGGTTTGCTGCGCAGTTCGAACGCGATTTCGCCGCTTTTGTAGGCGTGCGCTGCGCCTCGCTAGTTAACTCGGGCTCTTCGGCCAATCTCGCTGCGCTTTCTTGCCTCACTTCTCCCTCGCTCGGTGAGCGCCGACTTTCGGCCGGAGACGAAGTAATCACTGTGGCAGCGGGATTCCCGACCACGATAAACCCCATCATCCAAAACACACTTACCCCAGTGTTCGTCGACGTCCAGCTCGCGACTTACAACGTCGACGTGACTCAACTTGAGGCGGCAGTTTCTAACCGTACTAAGGCGATTGTGTTGGCGCATACTCTCGGCAATCCTTTTGACGTTGATGCCGTCATGGAATTTGCGACGAGACACAATCTTTGGGTGATCGAGGATTGCTGTGATGCGGTCGGGTCGACATACAAAGGCCGCAGCCTGGGCACTTTCGGCCACCTGTCCACGACAAGTTTTTATCCCGCCCACCACATCACGATGGGCGAAGGCGGATGCGTGCTCACGCAGTCTCCCGCGCTCAAAAAGTTAGTGGAATCTTTTCGCGACTGGGGCCGCGATTGCTGGTGCGATCCAGGAAAATCCAACACTTGCGGTTGTCGCTTCGAATGGAAACTCGGCGATCTGCCGGCTGGTTATGATCACAAATACATTTACAGCCACATCGGCTACAACCTCAAAGCCACTGACATGCAAGCCGCCGTCGGAGTCGCACAACTCAAGAAGCTCCCCGGCTTTATCGCCGCGCGCCGCGCGAACTTCGCCAAACTTCACGCTGCGCTCAGCGATCTTGAGGATATTTTCATTCTGCCCGAAGCTACCGCACACTCGGACCCTAGTTGGTTCGGTTTTCCTCTCGCTATCCGCTCGGGCACGAATGCACCCACTCGTAATCACGTCATCCGTTTCCTCGAATCTCGGAACATCGCTACCCGCCTGCTCTTTGGTGGGAATTTGCTGCGACAGCCCGCTTATCGCAATATTCCGCGGCGCGTAATTGGCGATCTGAAAAATACCGACTTTGTCATGAACAGCGTTTTCTGGATCGGACTCTACCCCGGCATCACGCAGTCGATGATCGATTACATGGTAGATACTTTCCACGAAATTCCACGGGCCGCGTCCGCCGTTCGCGGAGCGTAGGTTTCGAAGCATGAGTAGTGCAATGACCACAAACCGTCTGGCCAGCGATCTCGATGACATCCTTGCGCGGACTGAGCCATTGTGGCGCGATTTGCGCGGCCAGCGGATTATGATCACAGGCGCTACGGGATTTTTCGGATGCTGGCTCCTGGAAAGTTTTGCCTGGGCAAATGATCGGCTGAATCTCCACGCTCGCGTGGTCGGCGTGGTGCGGCATCCCGAAGTCCTCACCAAGAAAGCGCCTCATTTGGCACAAAATCCGGCGATCAGTTTCCATGCCGCTGACGTGCGAACCGACGATTTTCCACTAGGAAAGTTCTCGCACGTCATCCATGCCGCGACCGAAGCCAGCGCAAAGCTGAATTTCGACGCTCCGTTGGAGATGTTCGAAACGATTGTCGAAGGAACACGACGTGCTCTTCAATTCTCTGTCGACGGTTCCGCCGCAAGATTTTTACTGGTCAGCTCGGGCGCCGTTTATGGTATCCAGCCGCCACAGCTCACTCACGTAAGTGAATCGTTCACTGGTGGGCCAGACGCCCTCGACCCGGCGAATGCATATGCCGAGGGAAAGCGTGCCGCAGAGTTACTGTGCTCGCTGGCAGCTTCACCGCGTTTTGCTACGACAGTTGCGCGCTGCTTCGCCTTTGTCGGGCCGGGCATGAAGCTCGATGCGCATTTCGCTATCGGCAACTTTATCGGCGATCGGCTGCGCCAGTGTCCGATACGCGTGCAGGGAGATGGCACCGCGGTCCGCTCTTATCTTTACGCTTCCGATCTCATGGTCTGGCTCTGGACCATCCTTTTCAAAGGGCAATCGCGTCGCGCCTATAACGTCGGCTCGGAGGAGGCGCTCGATATCGCCAACCTGGCGCGGGAAGTCGCCGCGGCGCTGCCGCCCGAAGTTGCCGTCGACATTGCTTCGACGGAGACACCTGGCTCCCCGGTGCACCGCTACGTGCCGTCCACCGCGCGAGCGCGCAGAGAGCTAGGACTCAGCGCGGAAGTGCCTCTGCGCGAAGCGATTTACCGCACTCACCGATGGTTTTCGGAAAATCCGTCTGCCGAACACGCGATTTCGGATGCCAGGATTTCCAGACCAGAAGTTTTCGCCCGAGGGACTCATGCATAGCGCAGCAACGCTCAGCCATAGACCGCATCGCTCATGCGGCGCATGCGGTTCTTCTGGAGCTGCGGTTTGCCATCACCAGCGGTTCATCATTCCAGACGGCTATCCTCTGCCCAGCGAGTACGACGTCGTTGTCTGCCGCCGCTGCGGATTTGTTTATGCCGATCCGGCGGCGACGCAGAGCGATTACGACCGTTTCTATTGCGAATGGTCGAAGTATTATGACTCGGCGACGGCGACGGGCAGCGGCGTTTCGCCGTACGACGCCGCTCGACTCGCGACCGTCGCGACCGATCTTGCGCGTGCTCTGCCTTCGCGAGCCGCGAGCATTCTCGATGCGGGCTGCGCCACC
>JGI12635J15846_10000090_pt1 | contig 63020 bp, 46 predicted proteins | sample BlaSpr_A8_OM2_M2_FD_15846 | JGI IMG/M metagenome (IMG submission 15846)
AAGAATGGCTCCTCAGGTAGGACTCGAACCTACAACCCTCCGGTTAACAGCCGGATGCTCTGCCATTGAGCTACTGAGGAGTGAGAGCACGCTCTCTATGCGTGCTAGCATTGACAAGGAAATCATATCAGACGCCATCGCGATTGGAAATATGAGCCAGCGGCCGCGCGCCGGCTGAGTTTCGGAGCATTACGAGGCCGCATCATTTCAGCATTTTCCTTGGGTGCCTTGCTGCCCCATCGTGGCAAAAAGGCTTGGCAGCCGCGCTCATGACCTCACGGAGCGGCGACTCTAGTTCTCCATCGGACGCAGTCGACGCTTCTGCTAACCTAACCTTCAGCGTCTCGTCCACCACTGGAGTGAGGGGATTATGCCGGGAGGTCCACGTTTGCCGCTTGCCATCTTTCTCGTACTCGTCGCTGTGTTTACCATGGTCTTTGTCAACGATTCGCGAGCCAACGATTTGCGAGCCAACGACTCGCCTGCCGGAGACTCTGTTCCCTCCACTCCTTCCGGTCCGCCTAAAGCGCCGCCCAAGGCAAAAGTCGCGCCCGTCGAGGATACCATTCAGGGACACAAAATAATCGATGACTACCGTTATCTCGAGAATCCCAATGATCCCGATACCAAGCTCTACGTCGACGAGGAACTCAGCTACACCCGCTCCATCCTTGACCCGCTCCCCGGACGCGACAAGATCAACGCTCGCCTCTCGCAATTACTAATGATCGGTACCGTGGGAGCCCCGCAGCTCGGCGGCAAATATTATTTCCACACTCGCCGCGAAGGCAATCAGAATCAGCCCATCCTCTATGTGCGCGAGGGCCTCAACGGCGATGATAAGGTTCTCGTCGACGCCAATCAAATGTCCGCCGACGGCACGGTTGCTCTCGATTGGTGGTACGCCTCGGAAGACGGCAAATATGTCGCCTACGGCACTTCGCCCAGCGGTTCCGAGGTCAGCACGCTGCAGGTGATCGAAACCGCCACCGGCAAACTGTTGCCCGATTCCATCGAACGCACACGCGCCGCCAGCCTCGCCTGGAAGCGCGACAATTCTGGTTTCTTCTACACGCGCTACCCCAAGAAGGGCGACGTTCCCGCCGGGCAGGAGGTCTATTACCGCCATGTCTTCTATCACGGGCTAGGAACCGATCCGGCGCAAGACCCGCTGATCTTCGGCGAAGGCCGCGATCCCGAATGGTGGCCCAACGTCAATCTCTCCGACGATGGGCGCTGGCTGCTCATCGACGAAGAGCATGGCTGGACCAAGACCCAATTATTCTTGCAGGATCTCACGACAAAAAATCCTCCCATTGAAATTACGGTAGGCAAAGATTTCCAATACACCGGCGACTTCTTCGAAGGCAAACTCTACATCACCAGTAATGAAGACGCGTCCCACTATCGCGTCTTTGTCGCCGACACGGCCAATCCTAAGCGCGAGAACTGGAAAGAACTCGTCCCGCAGTCCGATGCCGTACTCCAGAACGCGAGCGTCACCGGTGGCAAATTGCTGGCGCAATACGAGCACAACGCGACGTCCGAACTAAAACTCTTTGCACTCGACGGCAAGAAACTCGCCGACATTCCACTCCCGGCGATCGGAAATGTTTTTGGCGTCTCCGGCCGCTATGATCGCAACGAGATTTTTTTCGGGTTCCAATCTTTCACCGTACCGCCGTCGGTCTACCGCGTAGATCTAGCCGGCGTGCAAAGCACGCTCTGGGCCAAGGTCGATGCGCCATCCATCGATCCCTCCCAGTACGGCGTTCAGCAAGTCTGGTACTCGTCGAAAGACGGCACGAAAATTCCGATGTTCATCGTCAGCAAGAAGGGAATTGCGAAGGACGGCAGGAATCCCACCCTGCTCACCGGCTACGGCGGCTTCAACATCTCGCTGACGCCAACCTTCAGCCGCGGCACCTATCTCTGGATGGAGCACGGCGGCGTCTACGCCGTCGCCAACCTGCGCGGCGGCGCCGAGTTCGGCGAGGAATGGCATCGCGCCGGCATGCTCGAGAAAAAGCAAAATGTCTTTGACGACTTCATCGCCGCCGGCGAATATCTGATGGCGCAGAAATACACCGACAAAGATCATCTCGCCATTCAAGGCGGCTCGAACGGCGGCCTTTTAATGGGCGCTATGATCACGCAGCACCCCGATCTTTTCCGCGCCGTAATCTGCCAGGTTCCGCTGCTTGATATGCTGCGCTATCAGAATTTCCAGATCGCCAAACTTTGGATCCCCGAATACGGCTCAGCCGACGACGCCAAGCAATTCAACTGGCTCTACGCCTACTCGCCCTATCACAACGTCAAGCCCAGCGTGGAATATCCAGCCATCCTCTTTATGACCGGCGACACCGACACAAGAGTAGACCCGATGCACGCCAAGAAAATGGCCGCGCTCCTGCAGGCCGAGGCCAAGAACGGCGCCAGCCTGCAAAAGCCAATCCTACTGCGCATAGAGACCAAAGCCGGCCATGGACAAGGCAAACCCGTGACCAAGCAAATCGAAGAGAGCACCGACGTGTATTCGTTCCTCTTCTGGCAGTTGGGAGTAAAACCGTAGTGCAGGGGTGCCTCAATTCGGATTTTATTAGAAAGATTTGGCATCCTGAGCGCAGCGAAGGACCTGCTTTTGTGGGTAGGAATTGTGCGCTTCCCCCACGGCAAGTTAGTCTCGCGTCAACGGTCCTCCCCTTTCCCCTGTGTTCCGCCTTGTCCTCTGTGGTTAAATGATGTCGGTGCCCACTGACCAGAAAATCCGCGTCCTGGTAGCGAAGCCCGGCCTCGACGGACACGACCGCGGCGCCAAAGTGATCGCGCGCGCCCTCCGCGACGCTGGCATGGAGGTCATCTACACCGGTCTCCGTCAAACCCCCGAGATGGTAGTCAACGCCTCACTGCAAGAGGACGTACAAGTCATCGGACTCTCCATCCTCTCCGGCGCGCACAACGCCATCGTCCCCCGTGTGATGGACCTGCTGAAGCAAAATAAAATGGACGACGTATTAGTGCTGGTAGGCGGCATCATCCCCGATCAAGATATCGAAGGCCTAAAAAAAATAGGAGTAGCCGCAATCTTCCAGCCCGGCACCCCCATGGACAACATAGTTAAGTTCATCCGCGAAAACGTGAAACCCCAAGGCGTCCCCGCCATTTAATCAGCGATCCCATCGTTCCCAAACTAAAATTTCTCATCCTGCGCGCAGAGCGCAGCCGAAGGGGAAGGACGTGCCATTCGCTCGCGAAGCCAAAATTCCAGTGCCTCGCAACCGCGGCAATAGTGCATCATGTTTCCATGTCGCCAGATTTTTTCCGGATCGAATCCGTCGACGCAGCGTGCATCCTCCGTCTCAACCCCCGCACCAACCGGCTCACCCGCGTCCGCGTCTAAGCGCTAACCGATGAGCTATCAAAAACAGAGCTAAGACAACACCCGCGATTCGATGTAGATGAGGCGCGACCGCATGGCCTAAACGCGCTTATGCCCAGTAACCGAGGCAGTTCCCCGATGGTGATCTCAGGTGAAGCCGGAGCATCCCGAGAAAGATCTACTGGAGAAGCGTTTCCCATTTCCTGGCGGCAGGATCGACTTCGACCCTTTCGCCCGTGACCTTCGAGCCGCCGCCAATCACCTCTTGTACCCGCAATTGGCCGACACTCCTTGGCAATGAAACAGAGGATGGAGAAGGTCCTTCGCCTCGATCAAAGCGCAACCGCCAGCCTCGCTTGCCCGCAGGTTCGAGTTCCAAATTGATCCTTCCGAAACGTGTCGGAGAATTCCGGAGGATGCAGGGAACGGCTGACGTCAATTCTGCCGTGGTGATGCCATTGAGCAGTCGAAGCGACTTGCCATCTTCCAAAGCGAGCATGTGCCGGAGGTAGCGGACACATTCGGCGCTCGCCCAGTTATGCGGCATGTCCCCCCAGTCCTGCCCAACCAGCGCATGTTGCAGAGGTTGCTCTTCGCGCCAGCAGTACAGAGGCGAAGCATGGTTGAGGAAACCGGCGAAAGTGCGATGCGCCCAATCGCGCAGCCCAGCCCACAGATAAACATGCGCTGCAAAGGACGCGTTGTAGGTCCACAAGCTGTCATGCCAGAGCCAACCGGTTTCAGCCGGGACATCTTCCTGGGTGCACCATTGCAAAAGCGCAATGTGTCCTCGAACCACGGGATCGTTCTTATCGAACACTTCGCCGGGATAGATGGCATGGGAAAGAGCCCATTGCGCAGTCTGCGGACGGGGACGGCTCCAGGGATCGGAGTTGCTCACGGAAGGGTCGTCGTGCGCGATCATCGGGAGATATCCGAATCCAGCGGGATGCTGGACCATCTCCCTCGCTGCCATTTGTTGAAATGCGGCGTAGAGCTCGCCGAAGAATTTGCCGGCCTTGGCGAGCGATGACATCTTCAGCCGAGCGGCAGCCTCCGAGACCGCGCGGAGAGCAGCGAGTGTCCACACAGTATTCGTGAACTCAGAGTGGACACCGCCAATGCCGCCATCGGCGAAGCCTGGCGCTAGCAGCCGGTAACGTCCATTCGTGCTCTGTCCCTCCATGGCCTGGTCGCGCAAATTGATCAGGAAATCGAGCGCGCGCACGAGGTTCGGCTCGAGGTCGCGGAAAAACGTCCAATCCTGTTTAAGTTCGCACTGGCGCACGAGAGTGAACATGGCGATGGCCGTGTCTTTCCAGTGCTCACCACCGCTTGCCGCGATGATTTGTCCGCTGTCGACTTGCTTGGACCATTCGGAACGCAAACCTTCGTCCGCCGCCTGGTCGTAGCCGAGATATCGTGCCGCTTCAAGAAGGAAGTTGCCATCGACAATCCACAAACCGCGATAGATAGTGGGGCCGACCTGGAAGGCGAGTTGACCATTTTTGACTTCGCGCGCTTGTTGGATATTGCGCGCGCAAGCGATGAGAAATTCCCCGTGACGGCCGGGATAGCTCCATTCTGTAGTGCCGAAAGGCTTCCACTTGCTCCAGAACTCGCGAGCCTCGGCAAGAAGCATTTCGGCATCGGGTAGATGTTCGCGCAGGGTTGCCGCTGATTGGTTCTCTTGCGGAAGGCGCACGAAATAACGCGCCTCCGCATCTTCGGTTGCCTGGCCATGAGTGAGATAAAGAGTGAATCCGTCTTCTTCCCACAGCATGCAGGTGCCAAGATTGCTATCGAGCTGCGCGGCGACGAGGAGGGGCGACTTACTCCCCGGTGCGCTGACCGTAGCAGTGGGGGCGGTGTAGCTTTCCAATTCGAGCTTTTCACAAGTGCGGATGTGGAGCTTTGGTACCAGAGCGACGCTGCCATTTTTCGATCTGATCGAGAGGAGCACGTTATCGACCCGGCCCTCGCCCGCGCGCTCGGTTGCGAAGGCGATTAGTTCCAAAGTCGCTGCGGGTCTGTCGATCAGAGTGTGGACGATGGGAATGCTGGGAGATTCGATCCATTGGCGAAGAACCCTTTCGTCCTGAAAACCAGCGAGAGAGAATTCGATGACCGTGCTGAAGTTTTCCATGCCCGCGGAGAGCGACTTGCCGAATCCGTATCGCATTTCGCCGGCTTGGCCAACGATGGTTTTCTTGGGATCGTCAGGAAAACAGATGGTTGACTGCTGGTGGTGCGGGGCGTAGCGGAAATCGGTGGTCGAGTTTTGTGGATTCTGGAGCGAGGCTTCGGGCGAGAAGTGGGACCGCGAGGCGGAGGGATCGTCCTCAATGCTGATTGTTGGTGCGGCGGCGGCAGCGCCAGAAAAAACCAGAGCAGTCACAAATTGGCGGCGGTCCAAAGGCATGGGGGGGGCCTCGCGAAACCGTGCGGCGCGGTTCGTGGCGCATGAGGAGCGTCAAAGTCGCGTCGCAGCAGACCGCGGATCAGACATTTTACTATTTGATTTGGCGGATAAAAATGCTGTATTTGATCGAAAACGGCAAAATACAACCGTCTTCCGCATTTCAGGACGGTTGTTGGTTATGGATACGGTCTTCTTGTAATTCCGGGAATTCGGTGTACCATGCTCTGGCTAACGCTTTCGTTTCGGCCGAAATCGCAAGTGGTGGCGTCACCAAGAGTTTGTTTTTCGAATGGTAAGAAACGCAGGGAACGACTTCATGCCGGGGAACGACATAATGATGAGGCGTCAAGGGCGATCGCAGCCCGGCCCGAACGGACAAACAGAATCCGGAGGAAGTGTCACTCAGGATAAGCAGCAGGTTCGGTTCACCGCGATTCTGACGAGTCTTCAGCAAACGGGGCGGGTTTCGGTGGAGGCGCTCAGTGAGCAAATGAACGTCTCGGTGGTGACGATACGACGAGACCTCGATGCTCTCGAGCAGAGGGGATTATTGCAGCGTACGCATGGCGGAGCAGTGTCGATCGAGCCGCTCTTTTACGAGCCATTCCGTCACGACCGGTCTTTCCTGGCGCAAGTGGAACGAGCCGCCGACGAAAAACGCCGAATCGGACGTGCCGCCGCCGCGCTGATCACTGCGGGGGAAACAATCGCTCTGACGCCAGGCACCACAACGACAGAAGTTATCCGGAGACTTCCCATCAACTACAACATCACGGTGGTGACAAACACGGTCAACGTGGCGATGGAGCTTTCGAAGCGTAAGGATGTATATGTTTTCGTGACCGGGGGACATCTTCACGGCGAATGGTTCTCGTTGGTCGGCTCCGCAGCCTTGCGGTCCCTCGATAACATGCTCATTAACACGATGTTCATTGGTGCAGACGGGATGGACTCCGGGTGGGGAGCGAGTTGTTTCAACGCGGATGAGGCGGAACTCAATTCGACGATGATGAAGCTGGCGCGTCGCCGCGTTGCGGTGGTGGATAGCGGCAAATTAGGCGTCGTGGCCAATTGGCGAATCTGCAAAGCGGATGAATTGAATATCCTGGTGACCGACACGGCAGCCAGCGACGAGATGATTGCACCGTTTCAGAAGCTCGGCATAGAGGTCATGCGGGTTTGAGCCGATCGTTCTTAATTCATACAACGTTAACTCATACATCCTTCCTTCTGCCGGTAAGCTCCGTCTTTCGTGACCGTGTACAAACTGCCCTGGTGGCGCAGACCTTCTAATCGAGCCGAAGGATCAAAGTTGGCGAGATGCGAGTTGACTTTGATTCCGTCTGACAGCGTGAGTTCCGCGCCGAAAATCGAGTCGATAACGAGTTCGGTGAAGGCGCCGGCTGCGATGCAACACCAGTCTTCGATGAAGGGCGCGTCTTCCGATGACTTGAAAGCTCCGCCGTTAACTGGCGGATAGACGTCCTCCACGAAATGCGCTTGCCCAATCGGACCCTGATTGCCAGCTTTGGCTACCTCTCGCAGCCAGGGCGCGATCCTTTCCGGCGAATCGATCTTATATAAGCCTTTTGCCGTCATCGGCGGCCATGCCGCATATGCGCCCAGGCAACTATGGTCCGGGCGGATGTTCCAGGTGGCGTCTGCATCACCCTGCGCGAGCGCCCGCATCCATTTCTGGCTGCGCACTTCGCGCCAGAAAAACTCGCTCATTTCACGTTGCTGCCTAGGGGTGAGGTCCTCCGCCATGTTGTCGAGAACCGCCAGAAAGTCGTAACAATGCTGTACCTCGTTGAATGTGCCGTCCGGTTGGCCACAACGCCAGTATCCTTTTCCGTCTAGATAGAGCAAGCGGTTGATCCGCTCCGCCAGAGCTTTTGCCTCGGCACGCAGCTGTCGGGCTCGGGCTGAGTTGCCGCGGCGTTCGTGGAGATCGGCGACGACCCGCATGGAACGCACGTTGCCGGCATTCATGCCGGCCACCTCGTGCAGGTAGGTGCTGACGACTTCGAGCAGATTCTCGATCGTCCCGTAGTCGCCGAGGCCGTGTCCTAAGCGGTCGAGTTTTTTCCAATAGACGGCGTGTTCATCGAGGTGATCCAGAATGGAGCGATGGTCGATTTTTGTGTCGAGCCAGTCCAACTCTCCGGTGACGCACAAATAGCGCCAGGCGCAGCGCACAATCGCGCTGTCGTTCGCCGCATACCACGGACCCACACCCTCGCCGGTCACGTAATCGGTGGAATGATGTTCGTGCATTCCGGCCTTCAGCCAGACCTCGACGAGTTTGCGCAGCGGCATCGGATCGAGCAGGGCAAGCGCCAGGGAGGTAAGCGAGGTATCCCAGGGAAAGCTCAGAGTCGGAAGCACATGGCCACTCAACGTCAGATACGTGGGGCCATAGACCGAATCGGGGGAACGGCGACGCGCGAACAGCAGATTGGCAAAACCACTATGGTAGAGCTTCCACAGCGATTCGTCGTCTGTAATCAGCCGCGGGAGACTTCCGCTGAATTCGGAATTTCCTGGAGTAAAGGCAGCTTGCACCAGGCTGGCAAAAACTGACTCGTTTTCTTGCGCGAGGCCGGCGAAATCAGCCTGGAGGCCATCGTAAAGTTCGATGGCGGCCCGACCGTTTTCGGCAATCGCGCAAATGAAGTTGAGTTCCTTTCGTTCGCCTGGAGAAAGTACCATGTCAAAGACCAGCATTCGTTTGTGTTCAACTCGATGGGGCACAGGGTGAAATCCCTGGGCAGCCGCGATCTCCGAATGTTGCGCCTCGAAGAGGAGACAGCCCCGCTGGGCGTCCCACGTGATTTTGTTGTCAGCTTCGCCGGGAGAATTGGCGAACCAAGGGATGGATTTTCTGGCGACGGCGCCTCGGATATCGAAAGCCAGGGTGAAGCGGCGTTGTGCGTGGGCCAGATTCTTTACGGTGATCGCTTGCGCCACCGCACGGCGTTTATTCGGCAGAAACAGGCGGGTTGAGAATCGCAGATGCTCGGCGGTTTGGGTGCGGACCACACAATGCGGAAACCACTGATATTCGACGGCACCATCGGGCGGGGCGGCTATGGCGAGGAAGCGACCATTCAGAAAAACTTCACATGTCAGGAGAAAGCCGGGACTCCAGGCGGTTTCTGGCACGCCGCAGCAGGCGTAGGGCGGAAAAGAGATCGCCGTGGTGGCCGAAACCGATTTCCCGGTTTGCGCGTAGCCCAACTCATTCATCGCCACGGGGCAGTTGAACGAATCGCGAAGCCGATAAGTCAGTCGATCCGAAGCCAGGGCCGGCGAGAGTCGGCGGAGAGGTGAGCATACCTTTGGCGTGCACTAAAGCTGGACGCGCCGGGGGGCCGAGCGCAGCGGCAGCGGTGCTGGCAATTCCTAACCGCAAGAATTCACGGCGATCGAAGCTTTCAGAACTCATGGCCGTCCTCGCAGACAAGTCCTCGAACGATTTCAACACGGCGAAGCAAATAATGAGCTATTCGGAAGTTTATACCGGCTAAATGCGCTATTTCATAGACCAATTATGTTCTTTTCACTAGTATTCGTTCATTACTGCGAACGGATTGATGAGTGCGAAGGAACTGACGCATGAGCATAAACGGATACGTGGTTAAGAGCACGTTCGTGAGCGCTCTTGGAGGCCTGCTGTTTGGCTTCGACACTGCCGTCATCGCAGGCACCACGCACCAATTGACCCAGGTTTACAGCCTCACTCCATCTCTACTGGGATTGACAGTCTCGAGCGCTCTCTGGGGCACGGTCGCGGGGGCGATGACGGCGGGCTACCCTGGACAGCGGTGGGGTCGGCGCGACAGTTTACGCATTATGGCGGTGTTCTACCTGGTGTCGGCGCTGGGGTGCGCGCTGGCGTGGAGTTGGGGATCGCTGCTTGCCTTCCGCATTCTCGGCGGCGTGGGGATTGGCGGATCGTCGGTGTTAGCGCCGATGTACATTGCTGAACTGTCGCCTCCGGCGTGGCGCGGGCGGCTGGTCGGTTGCTTTCAGATCAGTATTGTTCTGGGCATTCTGCTGGCCTACTTGTCGAACTTTCTGATTGGCGGTATGAACTTCGGCCTGGCAGAATGGCGTTGGCAGTTGGGCATTGCGTCGGTGCCAGCATTTCTGTTTCTTGTGATGTTGTTTTTCATTCCACGCAGCCCACGTTGGCTGGCGCTGAAAAACCGGAAGCAGGAAGCTCTTGAGGTTCTGCGGCTCACCGGCAATGAAAATCCCGACCGAGAACTTGACGCCATCATGGCCTCCATTCATCTCGAGCGTAGCTCGGTGGCCGAGCCGATTCTCCAGCGGAAATATCTGTTACCGATCGTACTTGCGGTGACGGCCGGCGCTTTCAACCAGTTGACCGGGATCAACGCGTGTCTGTACTACCTGAATGACATTTTTGCGGCGGCTGGCGCCAGTGCGTATTCGGCCGGCGTGCAATCCGTAACCATCGGATGTACGAATTTGATTTTCACAGTGATTGCCATGAGCCTTATCGACCAGGTCGGGCGCAAGAAGCTTTTGCTTACCGGAACCGCGGGGGTGTGCATCTTCCTCGCCGCGATTGGACAGATCTTCCGGAGCGGTACTCACCAGGGATGGCTGATCTGGATGGTAATGGCGTTCATGGGTTTCTTCGCCATCTCGCAAGGCGCGGTGATTTGGGTCTATATCAGCGAAGTTTTTCCCACCCGGGTGCGAGCTAAAGGTCAGGCGATTGGAACATCTACACTTTGGGTAATGAATGCGCTGATATCCGCTATCTTCCCTGTTCTGGCAAAGAAGTCGAGTGCGACGCCGTTCTTCTTCTTTGCCACCATGATGCTGATTGATTTCTTCCTCGTAGCGGCAATTTACCCCGAGACTAAGGGCGTCTCGCTGGAACAACTGGAGCAACGCCTCGGCGTCGCCAACTGATTCAGACCAAACTTACATTTCGAAATCGGTCCATACGGCCGCCAGGCGCGAAGGTTCCGACACCCACTGCATGCTATCGGGATCGTTGGCAAACTGCTCATAGATAGGCGTGCCCTGGCCCAATCTCAGTTCAGGGTAATTGCGCGCACCTCGGATCGAAAGCTGCGAAGCTCGATACGAAGGATTTGCCTCCCAGGTGAGGTTGCGATCACGGTCTAGAACGGGAAACCAGGCGGGACCGTGGTGCGCCCGGATCGCGTCATAAACAAAGCCATACTGCCGATCACACCAGGCGCCGAACATCATGCGGGCATTGGGATCCGCATTAATGACACCATGCACCCAAGCTGGGGGCACGACCACTTTATCTCCCGGCCCGGCTTTCACGGCAAAACAACGTCCCGGATTATCGTCGGCGCGTTCTTGCGCATAGATGATCGCACTGCCCTCCCATATCTCGAACAATTCTGGAGTTGACCAGCCGCAATGGGGGGCGATGGCATGAATATGACCTTGGCTTCGTACCGGCTCATCTCCAAGTTGCCCCGCGGCATAGATGACCACGCCGAATAACAGCATGCGCCGTTGCAACTCGGCGCGGTGTTCGCGGCGGCCCACGTCCATCACGATCGAGTACACCGGGTCAGGGCCTTGGCATTTGGGGTTTCGCAGACTACGTCGGATGTCATCGAGGCGACGAAATTCGGGCGCTGGGCCGAAAACGTCATCGTCGTAGCTAAATTGGAGATCACCGATGTGGCTATGGACGCCAAGTTTCGGGTCAAACTTGAAAGAAGGCGCTTGCTGGTCGAGCTTCACGAATCAGTCCTTAGGTCTTAATCTCGTTATTAATCTCGGCATTGATGGCATTAACATTAATCAGGACAGGAGCGCCCTGAGTTTCGATGATGCGGCCGCCGAATCCACGGCCGTCGCGTATTTCGTAATCGTGACCCGCGTCGCTCGGCCAGCAGGCGGTCACCCGAATGGGAACGTCTCCGGTATTTACAATGCGATGAGCGACTTCGCCAGCGACGTAGTGCAAGCTGCCGGGTGTCATATCTTCAAACCAGGTGCGGCCCGTGCGGTCCATGAGCAGGAGTTTCCCGGTGCCCGTAACTGTGCCATAGAATTCGGCGCGATTGCGGATTACGTGCCAGTGCCCGCGGGTCATGAAATATTCCCCGCCCACGCGACCCGGTTGGATTTCCGTAAGTCCCCAGAACAAGCCGCCGTCAGTGCCGGGTGCGACGGGTTCCCACCACCAGACTCGGTAGACTACGGTTTCGGGATCGAGTTGCTCCCACGCTTGCTGGTCGCGAAAGATTCCTGTAAGTTGTCCGAGCTTCTTTTCCGACATTTTGAGCCCTTGGACCTGCAAAGCGCCGTCGGTCCAGTTCACGAACCCGAAGACAGGATTCATAATCGTAAAAGTTAACGAGAGAATTTCTCAAATGCAACTGAAAAGAACAAAAGTTTGATCACTTAATGCCAAAAACGACTACTATTGCGTTTCTAATGCTTGCGAGCGATTTTTCGCCCCTATGACCCGTCCTGCCATTGCAATTGATCTAGGCGGCAGCCACGCCACGATTGCCATCGTGAAAAGCGACCAGGTGCTGGCTTCACACCGCATCTCCCTCGATTCCGCCCAAGCCCTTCGTCCCGCACTCGACCTGTTCGCCGCGGCCATTCGCAAGCTGCTCGAAGAACTGCAGATGGACGCCAATCAGTGCGAAGGCGTGGCGCTTGGATTCTGTGGTCTCGCCGACGCGCGTGCTGGACGAGTGGTCTCGACCAATAAGAAGTATGAGGATGCGCCGTCGATCGATTTTAATGCGTGGTGCAAGGAGGAGTTTGGGCTACGCTTTGGCATCGAAAACGATGCGCGGATGGCGCTCCTCGGCGAACGCCATGTGGGCGCCGCTCGAGGTTGCGACGATCTTGTGATGATCACACTGGGCACAGGTATCGGCGGGGCGGCGATGATCGAGGGCAAATTGCTCCGCGGAAGGCACGCTCAAGCAGGCTGCCTCGGTGGGCACTTGCCGGCAAAAGTCGGCGGCCGACCCTGCACCTGTGGCGCGATTGGCTGTCTCGAGGCCGAGGCCTCGGGATGGGCTCTGCCTCGAATGGCTCGTGAGTGGCAAGGCTTCGCGGCGAGCAAATTGGCGACGCAGCAGAACATCAATTTCCAAATCCTCTTTGAACTGACGGATGGAGGCGACCAAGTCGCCTGCGAGATCCGCGAGTACTGTTTGAAGGTTTGGGCAGCGGGAGCGGTGGGATTGATCCACGCCTATGATCCGGAGAAAATCGTCATCGGGGGCGGCGTGATGCGCCGCGCTGAGGTCATACTTCCCTACGTTCAAGCTTACGTGAAGGAACACGCCTGGACGCCATGGGGAAAAGTCGAGATTGTGGCTGCACAACTGGGAAACGATGCCGGCCTTTTCGGCGCCATCCCGCTGCTCACCGGAAACGTGTAAATTCGCGCATGCCGAAAAAATTTCCCAATGCCCAGCTGTCGCGTCCGATCCTCGGAAATGAAAGCCTGCGTTTCTTGAATTTTCGTGGCGAGGCTTTGGAGTGTCGCGGGGATGTTGTGCTCTTCAGCCCGCCCGAAATTGAATCGCTCGATCGCGTGCCGCTGCTCGTGCTGCTGCACGGAGTCTATGGCTGCCAGTGGAATTGGTGGCTGAATGGCAACCTCGACGTGGTCGCCATGGATATGCTCCGGAACGGGACTACGGTTCCGATGATGATTGCTATGCCGTCGGACGGACTGTGGGGCGACGGAAGCGGATATGTTCCTCACCCGCATGCTAACTACGAGAAGTGGATCGTCGATGACATCCCGAGTTGCCTGCGGGAATTGTTTCCGCAACTGCACCCTGAAAAATTCCTTATCGCTGGACTCTCGATGGGCGGTTACGGCGCGTTGCGGTTAGGCATGAAATATGCGTCGCGAGTACAGGGAATTTCCGCTCATTCTTCGATCACGCGGGTGGCGCAGTTGTCGCGCTTCCTTCCGTTCCCGACGCAGGCATTTCAGTACGCGGGCGAAGTCGATACCGACTTGTTGCACTGGGCAGCGATCAAACCCGATCAGCTTCCTCGCCTGCGATTTGATTGCGGCACCGAGGACTCGCTCCTCGAGGCCAATCGCGAGCTGCATCAAACATTGACACGCATGAATATTCCTCACGACTATCAGGAGTTCCCCGGCGGCCACGATTGGCCGTATTGGTCGGAGCACATTCGTGAGACGCTGGCTTTTTGTAAAGCCGTTCTTGCGTAGTGCGGCCATAGGCTGGTCTTCCATGAGACGGTCTTCAAGAAGAGGACGGACGTTCGCGCAATCCGCTACTTTGGCATTTCTTTCGCGACGGCGGGCATCGGCATCCGCACCACCTTCGGGTAATAGATGTCTTCATGTTCGAGTTTTTTAGGCTTCATGGTGTTGCAGACGTAAGTGAAGACCAGCTCACCGGGCTTCTCGAATTCCGGATGCTCTTTTCCGGCGTAGCAGAATGTGTCAGGGTCATAGCCTGGCGATCCTTTCTGAAGTTCAGGGATGCGGTAGATCACTTCACCATCCGTCCAAGGACCGGTGAGGCTTGGCGAGGTGCGCAGTAGGACTTTGTCGGAGAACAGCGTGGGATCGACGTGCACTGCGATCCATCTCTTCAGTTCTGGATGGAAGCGCACGGTCAACTCGGACGGACCGCCTGGCATGACCGCTTTCGCTTTCGCGGGAGTCAAGCCCGGATGCCACTCGTCGTCCGAACCGAGGTATTGCAGGTTCTTCCTGGGATCGTCGAGCCCGGAGAGCGGAATGCGGGTCAGGATCTCGGGACGTTTGCCATTCTCCTCCAGCGTAAAAATGTAGAGGTCGTCGCCATCGATGACGGTCGATGCAGAGGGATTGGCGTGAACGCCCTCGGGGACGAGGGAAAAGTAAGACACCTTCCAATCCTGTGTATTCTTTTTCAAGTCGGTGACGTGGGCCAGATCGGCTCCGCAAATCTCAAAGCCAAGGGCAAAGGCATTGGAATGCGGGGTATTGCGCACGCAGAGCAGCGTGATCCAAAGGTCGCCGTTATGCTCTACGCCGTCGAGCGCCCAATAGTATGTGCCATTGTTCTGCTGCGGTTTGAAGAAGCTATCGAAATTGCCTTTGGCGTCTCGTTTGATCGCATAGTCAAGGTTCCATTGTCCGTTCTCACACCTGGAAATGCCGAGGCTGTTGTGCACCATCGCGGGCACTTCACCGGTGACGACACGTTGGTCGCCATAGAGAGTGTCACCGAAGATCCAGACGTCGCGGCCATCGGGCAAGGGGATGGAATAGGCGGCGTCTGCTCCGAGCCACGGCGGACGCAGGGGAAACGATGGGGTGCAGGCAGAGTCGCGACCTTGTGCGAACCCCGATACGACACAGAGAAATGCGAAAACGCTAAAAGTGGTCCATTTCACAGCCAATCGCATAGCGATCCTTCCTCTATGGGCGGACTTCGTTACTCCGTTAGGTTGATGAATCATGCGCGCTTTGACGAGAGCGGCCGGAACGCGAGGCCCTTCCGCGAGGGTGGTCGATGCTTTCGGCGGAGGGGCTCGCGAACCTTCTCCAGCGCCGCGTTGGCGCGGCGTTTGGATGTTTGTTTGTGCACCGAGCCAATATGCTTATGAAGCAAACTCTCGGCATACAGCAAATCGTCCAGCACCGCTTGGCGGGCCAATTTCGGCTTGTGATTACGAATAAGAGTGAAGACCCGTTCGTGCCGCCGCCAGTGCTTATCCCAGTTGTCGATGAACGGCAGCACAGCCTTTCGAGCTTCGGATGTCGCGTGATAGAGCATGCGCATGGTGGTTTGAATCGCGGCGTTGCCGGATGCCTGGGCAAATGCGTCGTGAAATTGAATATCAAACTTGCGGAACAGCTCTGCGTCGCCCCCGGCCTGGGCCATCCCGTCGAGAGCAACTTCCAGGCGATCAAGGTCGGCTTGGGTAGCCCGCCTGGCGGCGAGAGCAGCCACATCGGGTTCGATGATTTTCCTCAGTTCATAGATTTCGAGGTGCTTCACTTCATTGAGCAAGATCATCCACTGGAAATGCTGGCTGAGAACGCGGCTCAGCGAGGACTGGATGTAGGTGCCATCGCCGGCGCGGGACTTGATCAGGCCGAGATATACCAGACCCTTCAGGGCCTCACGCAACGATCCGCGACTTACGTGGAGCATCTGCGCTAGTTCAGGTTCAGGCGGCAGCCGGTCTCCCGCCTTGAGATCGCCACTTCGCACGAGTTGCTCGATCCTGCGCGCCACCAGGTCCATTACCGTCTCGCGTTGGATCGGCTCAAGTTGCGTGGCAGTAATCGCAATGCCTCGGTGGGGCGTCATTTTCCGTTTATCCTGAAGTTTGTCGTGCAAATTGTTTAGCAGATTGATGCCCAGTTTCAAGTCTCACTAGCCCGCTACACCTTGACCCGAAGACAAAATCACTATATATGTTCAAATGTCCTACAAACAAGTGTAACGGCGAAAATGGGCCAGATCTACAAGATTGACCGAAAACGTAGAGCGCAAACGATAGCCCACGCTCGGAAGCTTCAACTTCGTTCCCACCTTTTCCCGACGGCGGGAGCCGCTAGCTGGGTGGAGGCTCAATGAAAATTACTGACGTCCGCTGGACTCCTGCTTTTATCCCGATCGAAGCGCCCTTGCGCTACTCGGTCGGATCGCATCCCGGATTCTCGCGCATTGTCATCGAGGTGGAGACCGACGAAGGCATCACTGGCCTTGGGGAGTGCTACAGCGGGGCTGCACGCGCCGGTCAACTTGCGGATTTAAAGCTGTTGCTGATTGGGGAAGACCCGATGAACCTTGAGCGAATTCGCTGGAAGTTGGCGGCACCGAGTTCGGAAAAGCTTTTCGGCTTCGTTCTCGGGTTCGCCGGACTTGAGTTCGCGATCCTTGATATTCAAGGGAAGGCATCGAATCGGCCGGTGTGCGACCTGCTCGGCGGCCGGATTCGCGACCAGGTTCCGTTCGCCGCCTATCTTTTCTATCGCTACGCAAATGACGACGGCGTTGGCGAAGTATCGAACCTCCGGCAGATGGTTGACTTTGCCAAAGAGGTCGTGAGCAGGTACGGCTTTAAAACATTGAAATATAAAAATGGCGTGCTTCCTCCGGATGAAGAGATCGATACTTTCATTGCGCTGCGTGAGGCGTTCCCGAAGCACCGCATCCGCCTCGATCCGAATGCAGTGTGGACGGTGACCACGGCCATCGATGTTGCCCGCCGTCTGCATGACTGCAACGTCGAGTACCTGGAAGATCCAGTCTGGGGGATGCGGGCGATGAAGCGGGTGAATGCGAAAGCACCATGGGTGACTTTGGCATCGAATATGTCGGTATTTGCTTTTGAGGATCTTGCCCCTGCCATCATGGCGGATGTGCTCGATGTGGTGCTGCTCGACCCACACTGGTATGGAGGCATTCATCGCGCCAAACTCGCGGGGCAGATCTGCGAGGCGATGGGAGTGGATGCGGGTATGCACAGCGGCGCAGAGTTCGGCATCTCGCAGGCTGCCATGCTTCACCTCGCCGCTTGTCTGCCGAATCTGGTGCTGGCTCCGGACTCCCATTACCACCATCTCACCGATGACATTATTGAAGGCGGCAAGATGCAATACAAGAACGGGGCGATGGCCGTGCCAACCGGTCCGGGCCTGGGTGTGGAACTCGACCGCGACAAGCTTGCGCGCTATCACGAACTCTCCAAGCGCCGGGAGATGGGAACCTGGACGGACGACCCGCGGCGGCCAGGCGTGGTGATTACGCAGCCGAAATGGTGACATCGTGACGAGGGGAAGCATTACGAAGGCGGCCTTGACCGCACTGCTGCTCGCAGCCACGCTGCCAGTGGAGGCGAACGCAACGGAGCAGACACTTTGGAAGATCGGGATCTTCAATGGGTCTTCGGGCGAATTCAAAAGCCAGGACATCAACTACGCCGACCCGAAGAGTGACCCCGTGTTCGTGGTCGGCGAGAATCGCGATAAAGATTGGTATCGCTTTCAGCCCGGGCCTGCCAATGGGATAGCGGGCGGGCGCCTGCACCCCTTCACGGTGAAATTCTTGCTGAAAGCTGCGCCGCGCGGCGTGTATCACCTGAAGATCGCCATCCTGTATGAGACGCCGCGTCTGTCATTTTTGCGGCTCGAAGTTAATGGGCATTCCGGATATTTTTATTTCCATCCCAAACTCGATTTTCGCGCCGGCGACTGGGAGGGTACGTTTGTTCCGCAAACCTCCACTGACCAAAAAACAATTTCGATTCCGGCGGCCTGGCTGAGGAAAGGCGAGAACACTTTCATCCTCACCGCTATGGATGACCCCGCCACTTCACAAATGTCGCTTGGCGCAATTGCCCCTGGACATACAGGCCTGATCTACGACGCCCTCGAGTTCGTGCAGGATGAGGCGGGGCAGTATGATTCAAGTGCGTTCAGCGCTCAAATTGAGCCCACCATCTTCTATCGCGAAACCAGAGCTGGGATGATGGAGTTGGTCGATGTCTTCATCAGTGCTACCAGCCTGCCGAGCACCGGCTCTGTAGAATTGCGAGTTGCCGGGCATTCCTTCGGCAGAGCTTTTTCAACCAGAAATGAGTTCGGCGAGGCGCGATTCAACTTCGAAGTTCCGGAATGGATCGGCTCCGCCGAAGCCGCAGTGCGCGTGGACAAGCTCTCAGCGACTGCCGTGAAGATAGAGCCGGCAAAAAAGTGGACGATCGACCTCATCCCGCACGAGCATCTCGACATTGGATTCACGGACTATCCCGCCAAAGTGGCGGAGCTTCACTCACAATCGATCGACCAGGCAATGGGCCTGATCAAGAAGACGCCAGACTTTCGTTGGACGCTCGATGGTAGCTGGGTGGCCGATCAATATCTGAATGGACGCAGTTCAGAGGCACGACGGCAATTTCTCGAACAGGTTCGCGATGGCAGCATCGTGATTCCGCCGGAGTTTGCCAATCAGCATACCGGGAACGCTTCGTGGGAAGGCCTTGCTCGTTCGCTATACGGCCAGCATCGTCTTTCGCGCGAATACAATTTGCCAGCAGCCGATGCGGCGCAAATTGTGGATGTCCCTGCCTATACATGGAGCTATGCTGCGGTGCTGCATGACGCCGGCATCAAGTATTTCGTGGCGGCGAGCAACAGTTGGCGAGCTCCGGTGATGCTGCTCGGGCGCTGGAATGAAAAATCGCCCTTCTACTGGGAAGGCCCGGATGGCAGCCGCGTGCTGATGTGGTATTCGCGCGCCTACCTGCAAGCCCACACATTGTTTGGCGGACCGTGGCGAATCGAATCGATCGTGGATTCGCTTCCAGTTTTTCTGCAAGCGTATTCACGTCCTGACTACGCGGCCAGCACCGTGATTGTGTTTGGTACACAGCTGGAAAACACGCCGCTCGCGAAGGAGCAGAGTGAAATCGTTTCGAGTTTCAGCCATGAATATGCCTGGCCAAAATTTGAATTTTCGACGGTTCACTCTGCGATGCAAAAGATCGAGCGCGAAGGGAAGGGCAGTTTTCCTGTGTTTCGAGGCGATTTCGGCCCTTATTGGGAGGATGGATACGGCTCCGATGCCGCGCACACAGCGATTCACCGGGAAAACCAACATCGCATTGCAACCGCCGAGATCATGGGTGCCGCTGTTTCGTCGATCGATACACGAGTTCGTCCCGACAAGGCCATGCTCGACGATGCGTGGCGCAACGAACTCACCTATGACGAACACACGTGGACCTACGTTGGCGCAACCACCCAGCCGGAGCATCACCAAAGTGAAGACCAAATCGCGCTCAAGGGTGCTCGCGTGGCGCGGGCACGCGACGATATCAGCGAATCGATTCAGCGCGAGTGGGCACAACTGGAGGCGCTCGTAAAAACCAAGGATAATTCCGTTGCGGTGTTCAACTCTCTGAACTGGCCACACAGCGGCATCGTAGAGACCGACTTGCCGGAGGGGACTGCGCTCGTCGATCCGTCAAGCGGCGCTGAGATTCCGGTCGAAATACTCTGGCAAGGTAAAGGCATTTCACTGCCAGGATTCGGCCCAGGCAATGTTCGCGTTCGCTTCCTGGCAACCGGTGTGCCCGCCCTGGGATACAAGCTGTACACCATCAAGCCAGTCGCGAAAGAGTCGGTTGCTTCGGCGGAAATCCGAGGGAACATCATTGAGAACCAGTTCTATCGAATTACGCTAGACCCGTCATCCGGCTCGATGGCCAGCGTTTTCGACAAGCAACTGGGACGGGAACTAGTCGATTCGACGAGTTCTTACAAATTTGGTCAGTATCTCTACGTGACTGGCGGCGACAACTATCCCGAAAACTCGCTGTACCGGTTTGGAGCTGGACTGAAACCCCCATCGTTGACGGTGCACCCGGCGCAGTCGGGAAGGCTGCTCTCCGCGAAGAAAAACTCGATCGGGATTGTCGCGACCATGAGTTCCTCAGCCCCGCACACGTCATCGATTCAGACCGAGATCCTGATGCCGGACTCCGAAAAAGTCATTCTGGTGACGTATCGCTTGCATAAGGAACGCGTACTCACGAGAGAGTCGGCGTACGTGGCGTTTCCTTTTTCCGTTGCCAATCCGGAATTCACATACGGTTCTCAGACGGCGTGGGTAAACCCGGCGAAAGACGAGCTTGCGGGGGGAAGCCGCGAATGGTACCTAGCCACGACCTGGGCCGCAGTTTACAATCCCCAACTGACCGCGGCGATGGTTCCGCTGGATGCCCCCTTAGTCGCCTTCGGAGACATGGTTCGTGGCAAGTGGCCCGCAGAATTCAAGCCAACGAACAGCGCGATCTTTTCCTGGCAGATGAACAACTATTGGGGAACAAACTTTCCTGCCTGGCAGGGTGGGGATTTTACATTTCGATACGCCATCACCAGCGACTCGCAGTTTAATCCTCAGTCGCTGACGCGGTTCGGACTGGAAGCATTAACTCCTCTCGAACACGATGATCTTACGGCCTCAGAGGATGCGTCTTCACTGCCCAGTCGCGAAGCAAACTTGCTGCAGGTTGCAAATCCCGGCGTAACCTTGCTGACGTGGAAACATGCAGAAGATGGCGATGGGACCATCCTGCGGCTACAAGACACCATGGGCGAACCATCGGAGGTCAGGATTCACAGTCAGTACCTGACCTTTGAACGCGCGTGGCTGTGCGATTTGCTGGAAGAGAATCAGTCCGAACTCAAAACCGAGGGTGGTGATCTCGCGGGCGACCTGAATGTTCCGATCAAACCATTTCAGGTGCTTACCCTCAGACTACGCACGGCACCGCACATTACACCGGGCGACGCCAAATGAACATTGATTTCACAGGCAAAGCCGCCATCGTTACCGGCGGCGCCAAGGGCATCGGCGAAGCCACGGCGCGAAAACTGGCCGCGCTCGGAGCGGCGGTCGCCATTTTCGACGTCGACTGTAGGGTTGGGGAAAAAACTGCCGCCTCGATCGCGAAGAGCGGGGCAACCTGCAATTTTTTCCCTTGCAATGTCAGCGTGAGCGCTGAGGTCTCACAAGCTGTTGCCGCCGCCGCGAGCAAGTATGGGGGCCTCGACGTGCTGGTGAGCAACGCTGGCATTCAACTTTACGGTGACGCGGAAACCACTACAGAGGAAGAGTGGGACAGGTTGATGGGCATCAACCTTAAGGGATGTTTTCTGGCCTCGAAGTTTGCCGTCGCACACATGCTCAGACGCGGCGGCGCCATCGTGATTGTTGGGTCGGTGCAAAGCATGACAGCAATCAGTAACTCGATGGCGTATGTCGCTTCGAAGCACGGCTTGCTGGGGCTAACGCGAGCCATGTCGCTCGATTACGCGCAGAAGGGAATCCGAGTGAATTGCGTCTGCCCCGGCGCGATCGACACCCCCATGCTCCGTTGGGCCGCCAGTTTGTCGAATGATCCCGAGAAAGTGATGGAGACCTGCAATCGCATGCACCCGTTGGGCCGTGTCGGCAAAGCCGAGGAAGTTGCCGACGCAATCGTCTATCTCGCGTCGCCGATGGCCTCCTTTATTACTGGAGCGGCTTTAATGGTCGATGGGGGCATGCTTGTGCCCACTGGCGGTATGGGTTTTCAAGAAGGCGGCACGGGCGACGCGACCCACAAATGAAGACGGAGCGGAAGACGGCCATCATCACCGGCCCCGCTGCCGCGCGAGAATTGGTGAACGGACTCGCTTTTGAAATTGACGGGGGCCTCGACGTCTGAATGTCGCGCTGTGTCGCCGATGCGGTTCAGTGGAAGAAGCGCCGCGCATATCGTCTATCGAATGGTCTGGTCGAGATCACGATGCTGCTCGGGGGCGGGCACATCGCGGATTTTCGTCTCTGCGGCTCCCCAATCAATGTTCTATGGGAGTCGCCTTGGCCGACGATCGAACCACAAAACTTTTCTTCGCGTGAGCACGCAACACTTTATGGGGATGGCCCCGCTGGCAGATTTCTGAGCGGCTACACGGGACACGCACTTGCGCTCGGCTACTTCGGAATGCCGTCGCCGGCCGAGGCCGAGCCAGGGCTTGCCCTGCATGGCGAAGCCGCCAGCACGGAGTGGAATGTGATTTCTGCGGAATGCGACGATCATTGTGCATCACTGGTGATGGGAGTTTTACTTCCTGTTTATCGACTGCATTTTCGACGCGAGCTTTTTCTGCGGGTTGACGCCTTCACCATTGGTATTACAGAAGTTGTTACGAACCGGAGCGACGACGAAGTTGAATTTCAATGGGTGGAGCATGCAGCTTTCGGTGAGCCATGTTTCAAAAGCGGCGACGCCACCTTGTTTGTGTCAGGCACTCGCGGCGTCACGTGGCCTGCTGGATATGAGGGGAAAGAAATTCTCTGCAACGACGCTGAGTACCGGTGGCCGTATGCTTCATCGGTAGGGGGTGAGCCATTCGATCTTTCACAGCCATTTGTGCGAGATCGGAGTGGGTTCGTAGCGGCATTGCTCACTGATGCCGATCGTGAGGATGCTTTTNTCGCGGTGCACAACCGGCGGCACGAACTGGTCGCGGGATACTCTTTTGATCGCGCGCTTTTTCCCTGGATTGCGCTGTGGGAGGAAAACCGCGCACGAGATTATGCTCCGTGGAATGGACGAACCAGAGTTCGCGGTGTGGAGTTCGGTACCAGCCCTATGCCGTTGGGGCTCGATCAGGCGCGCAACATGCGCAGTTTGTTTGATACGTCCGTGCTGACCTCCATCCCCGGAGGTTCGCACCTGGGAACACACTACGACCTGTTCCTCCATCCCGTGCCGCCGCAGTGGACGCAAATCAAAGATGTTCGGCGATTCGATGAGAGTCTTGTCATGCGCGGTGACGGCAATCAGGAAATCAGGCTGGAACGTGGGAAGCGAGGGCATTAGTCTCCGCTACTGTAGACCAACAGCGCGCAATAGAAACCATGGAGCTGATGTTATGAAGTTCCTTGAGAGCAAATGAGGGTGCGCCTCTTGTTATGGGTTCGTGCGCACATAAGCCTTGATCGTCGCGCGCCGCTGCCCGTCGGACGGACCGTGGGGCCGAATCACATAATCGCCCACCGCAGCAGGAATAATAAAGGTTTCCGCGTAGTGGACAATGAACGGCGGGAAGCTCCCAGTCGGGCTCTCAACCACCGCCTCCCGGCCTTCACACAGGTTCAGGACATTCACGCCGCCATGCGTAGAATGCTGCACTGGTCCGGTGAACCAGTGGCGTCGCGTTTCGATAAATTCACGTTCGTGAAGTCCCGTGCGATCTTCCTGCCATCCGGGGCCTTGGGCAACCGTTTCAATGACGTTGATAAGATTGTTTTCGACCCAAGGCGTCGTCCGATCCCACTGAATATTTCGAAACCCGTGTTGGAGATGGATGGGGCGCGGAGTGCCGTCCAGGCCAAGCCGTCCCCAGTCCCACATTTTGAAGGTAAAGATGTAGGGAGTCGCGCTGATTTCCAGCACCATGCTGTTCTTGCCCGAGCAGTGCGGAGTTCCGGCGGGAATGAGGAAGTGATCGTGCTTTTTTGCCGGAAATCGATTGATGTACTTGTCGGCGTCAAATTGAATCGTGCCCGCTTGCGCCTGCAGCAGGTCGGCCATCATCTGGTCGGCGTCGATGTTCTCTTTCAGTCCGAGAAACACACACCCTCCGGCGCCTGCATCCAGCATGTAGTAGCTCTCATCCTGGGTATAGTTCATTCCAAACTGTTGCTGAATGTATTCGGTCAGCGGGTGCACCTGAAAAGAAAGATTGCCGCCATCCATCGTGTCGAGAAAATCGAAGCGGATGGGAAACTCGGTTCCAAAACGCGCATGCACCGCCTCGCCGAGGAGTTCATGGGGATGATGGAAGACCAGATTGATCGATGGAATCTCTACCTTTATGTCGCCAAAACCCAGGAGCAGGCTGTTCTCTTCGGGCACACAATCGAAACACCACGCGTAGTTTTCTGCATCGCGCGGAAGATCGCAAACTTCTTTCATCCATTGCCCACCCCATGGTCCGGGATCGAAGAAGGGTGCTACGCGAAAAGGCCGGTGGGCTGCAATCTTCAGGCCTTCGAGATGCTGCCGGCCGGTGATCATCTTGGGGAGGTCGCGCTGATTCGTGTCCAGCAAGAAATCGATTCTTGAAAACAGCGTTTTTTTCAAACGGTCGGCGACGCGCCAGTCAACAAAGTATGCCCGCTTATACTTCGCCTGCGGGCGTTCCGTGCCATTCTGCAAACCGAGGTTGGGGATTTCGCCAGCCCGCTGGCGCTGCTGGATCTCCCACCTGGCCATATCGCAGTACACGAACAGGTCGCAGTGTTCGGCGACAAGGGTTGCGCCTGTGCCAATTACGAGCGTAAGGCCTGATGCCTGGCTCAAACGATTTCTTTGTTTTGCGAGTTCGCGCTGGTCGAGGAATTCGTGGAGTTCGTACTTGCCCATAAAGGCAAAGACGGGATCGTCGCCGAGATCGCGCGCGCAGAGGGGTTGAATGGCGGCTTCGGGCAAGTAACATTCCGCGGCGCGCAGCACCATCTGCGGTTTGAGGGCGTCGACTAATTGCTCTTCGATTTCTTTTTCGAAGCAACCGGGATAACACTCGACGCAGATTACGAAACGGCCCGTCCGTATGCTGGATTTCAAGCGCTGGGCAATCGCCGGCCAGCCTGTCTCGCAGTCATCGCGCGAGTCGGAGACAGGAACTACGGGATACTTATCGTAGTTCGAGATGTAGGGCCTCGACATTGACTCTCGACTCGTGTCCTTCTAAAAATAAAGCGGCAACGATCGATTGTTGCCGCTGCGTGACCGTGGCTGCGGTTTAAAAAATAAATTTCAGGGAGAATTGCGTCTGCCGGTTGGTGCCGCCGCCGATCTGGGTTCCGTCCGCGTCGGCGATCGTTTGGCCGGTGCGCCCGAAATTGGCATTGGGGCCGCAAACCGGCGGGGGCCCGCTGAGTGTCGAGCAGATGCCGCCGTCGGGGCCCTCAAAATTCGGGTGGTTAAGAATGTTGAAAATATCCGCCCGGAATTGCAGCGTTACCCTCTCGGTAATCGCGAAGTTCTTCATGCCAGAGAGGTCGAACTGAAAGTAGGCTGGCCCTCGCAGAGAGTTGCGCCCAACCGTTCCGAGATTCTCTCCGGGTGTCCCGTCGTAGGCCGGATTGGGCTGGAAAGCATTAATGTTGTAGCTCGAATTCGGCCAACTATGGTTGGGAACCCACAAGGGCTGACCGGGCACGTAGTCCGGTCGCTCGGGATTGCCAAAGAGTCCACTCTCGAGGGTGATATTGGTGGGAAGCCCAGAACGAGTTTGCAGAATACCCGAGGTTTGCCATCCGCCCAGTACTCCGCGAACCAAGGAATTGGAGCCCTTCAGATCTGGCAGGAGGTAAACCACGCTGCCGGTCAGGTTGTTACGTACGTCCCAGTCTCCGCTTGCACGATCGAGATTGGGATTCATCGGATTCTCGAAACCGGGGCTGAGAAAGTTGAGCATATCGTCGAATTCGTGGGACCACGTATAGTTCGCTTCGAAGGTAAGATTCCCCACGCTCCGGCGCAGCTTTACTTGCAGCGAATTGTAATTCGAACCCAGTCCGTCAGCATAGATGTCTTCATTAGCAAAGCCCGATAGCGGACGAGCGTCGCTGAAGACGTTGGCGGGGTTTGCATTAAGAGAAGCGAAATCGACGCCAGCCTGCATGTGGTGGGTGTTATTAGCGACGTAATTCACCGTCAGAATCGTGTTCCGCGCCACTTCCTGCTCGATGCCGAACAACCAGTTGGTGGAAACTTGGTCTTTCGGATTTTGCGGGAAGGCGTTTACGTTTTGTGTTCCAGGAAGCACCGGAGGATTGGGGGAAGGATAATTGATCGAAAATGGGGGGTTAGCAAAAATTGCCTGGAAAACATTGACGCTGTTACTGGCGAGCGCAGGTACATTAGTTGTCGTGGCGAAGTTAAAGTGCATTGGATTGTAGAACAATCCGGCGTATCCGTGAATGACGGTTTTGCCCTTGCCGAAGGGGTCCCAGGCGAAACCGACACGAGGCGCTACGTCGCCTTTCGGCGCGGAGTATGGGGCCTGGTTGAGCGGAAGAAGCGACTGCGTGGCCACATCGAAATTCTGCCCCTGGTTGGGACCCGTGGCCCAGACTGTGTTGTAGTCGTATCGCAGTCCAAGATTTAGAGTAAGAGTCCTGCTGATCTTCCAATCGTCCTGTAGATAGAAATCCCAATTGGAGTTCCGGTTGCCGACAAATCCCGGGTATCCGATTTTTTGCAGAACGAAAACGCTGTTCGTTTCAAGGTTTGAGATGGAAGCGTAGTCGTAAGTTTGTTGCGACCGCAGCCACTCGTTGTTCCGGTTGATACGAATCTGCGGGCCGAAATGCAAAGTGTGTTTCCCGATTGTCTTGGACACGTTGTCAAAAATCTCAACATCCGCGAACGCATTGATCGGATTGAAGGTGTTCGGTGCTGGTAGTGAACCTAAGTCGGTGAAGAACCCGTCAAAACCTACCAGCGGCTGCGGGGTATCTGAATTGACGTTCGAATAAAAGCGGTTGATGGCCACACTAAACTCGTTCAATAGCGTCGAATTAAATGTATGGGTCTCATCGAATTTCCCTAATTGTGTTCTCAGGGCCTCCGGCGATATTTGATTTAGATTTGGGCCATAGGTATCGCTGGTAAACGAATCGTTGATGTTGTATCGGAAGAAAATACGGTCTTTTTCCGAGATGCTGTAATCGATTCGCGCCGAGCCCGTATCCTCGCGAACACTACTAGGAAGAGCTGACGGGTCATAAACCATGTCCGACCCCAACGCTGGATTTGGGTCTGGGAACCCGGGGTATACACACGATGCCGGTGCCGGTATGGCGGTGCAGCCAGCCGGCAGGGGCGCGAACTGGGCCAATACTGGCTGCATGGATGCCACGAATTGCGATCGAGCGGCCGCGCTCAGGGTATGGTTCAGAGCGTTGATCGTCGTGACATGAGTGCGATCACCTTCATAGTTAACAAAAAAGAAGAGCTTCCCCTTGACGATCGGGCCGCCTAAATTACCGCCGAATTGATTAAGCTTCAATGGCGAATTCGAGGTTCCAAGGGGTTGGAAGTAATCTTTCGCGTCGAGAGCGTCGTTGCGGAAGAATTCAAAAAGCTCGCCATGATACGTGTTCGTACCGGATTTCGTGATGATGTTCATCTGCGGACCCAGGGAATGGCCATTTTCAGCGGTATAGCCGCTATTGGCGTAGTCAATTTCCTGGATGCTGTCAACGCTGGCTCGCGTGATCCGGGCTCCTTCCTGACCCTCGGTATCCAAAAAGCCATTGACGTCGCCGCGCATCGCACTCTGGCCGTCCAAGGTGATATTCAGCCCGGTGAAGATGTTGTCCAGTCCATTGACGCTGCCCTGGAAAAAACCTGTAGAACCCACTGATCCGGGACTAATCTCAAGAAAATCGCTGACGTCTCTGCCGTTGACCGGGAGATTGGCGATTTGATTTGTATCCAAAGTTGTTCCGGATGTGCTGGACGAGGTGTCAACACTCGTGAGTGTGCCCGTAACCTGAATACTCTCCTGAGAGGACGCCAATGGAAGCGAAAGATTCACGTTAACCGTGGCGCCGACGTTCAGCACGATGGTTGGGCTCTTCGCCTCCTTGAAACCGCTCGCCGTCGCGGAGACTATGTAATTTCCAAAAGGCACCGCCGAAGCAACGAAACTCCCGTTGCTATCAGCCTGCAAAGTCCTCTGGATTGACGTCCCAGTGTTGACGATCGTGACAGCGGCATGGGGAACAACGGCGCCAGAAGGATCAGTCACTGTTCCAGTAATGGTGCCGGTGTCGAACTGGGCGAGAACGGGCAGCGAACAGAAACCAAGAAGTACCAGCAAGACGATCAAACGCAAGGCGAATGGGGCCCGACTCATTTGGAAAAACTGCACATTTCGCGTCATGGCGAGGTCTCCCGGATCCGTGAAGTTCACGTTGAAGTTAAAGAGTGTGCAAACCATCGAATGCTAATGCCGCTCGCGAGCACTAGTCAACATTTTTCTTTCTTTTTATGGCATAAACGATCTCAGGTTTGTTTCTTTACGAACCAAGCGGCGTCTATTTTGGCCTAAAACGGCCTTCGCCTGTCATTTACCTTATTAATTTATTGCTTTTGTCGGCTGCCGCTGCGATTCTCACCGCTCGGAGGTCTCTGGCGCGATGCTGTCCAGAATTGCCCTACTCGTCGGGATTGGTCTTGCAGTCGTTTTAGAAGGACAGGAAGTTTCCGACACCCAAAGCTCGCCATTGCCGGGGCATTTCGTCGACGTCACGGAAAAGCTTGGCATTCACTTCCGCCAGCAAGCTTCTCCAACCAGCAAGAAATACCTTCTGGAGACGATGGGATCAGGCGTGGCCTTGTTCGATTACGATAACGATGGCCGCTTGGATATCTTTTTCGCCAATGGCGCGCGGCTCGATGATCCTACACCGAAAGGCTCGATTCCCAGGAAAGACGGCCCGAAGTATTGGAACCGGCTCTATCACCAGAAACCTGATGGAGCCTTCGAAGATGTCACAGAGCACGCGGGCCTTACGGGATTCGGCTATTCCACAGGCGTTGCGGTTGGCGACTACGACAACGACGGATTCGAAGACCTCTATGTAGCAGGATACGGCCGCAGTACGCTCTACCACAACAATGGTGACGGTACATTTACAGATGTGACGTCTGCGGCGGGTGTTGCCGGCTCGGGCTGGATGACGAGCGCCGCCTGGGTAGACTACGATAACGACGGACGGCTTGACTTGGTCGTTGCGCGTTATATGCAGTGGGATTTTGACGATATCTTGTGTGGGCGTCCGGGCAAAGACGGCTTCCGCTCCTATTGCCATCCCGATTTATTCAAACCGGAATCGGTTTTGCTATTTCACAACGACGGCAATGGAAAGTTCACCGAGGTCTCCCATCAGGCGGGGATCGACAAACCTGGCAAGGGGCTAGGGTTAGCCATTGCGGACTACGACCGCGATGGCTTTATGGACATTCTGCTGGCCAATGATTCAATGCCGGAATACTTGTTTCACAATCGTGGCAACGGAACGTTCGAGGAAGTTGGGCTGCCTTCCGGCGCGGGACTCGATAGCAACGGCAACACCTTTGCCGGCATGGGTGTCGATTTCGCGGACTATAACAATGACGGCTGGCCCGATATCGTCATCACCACTCTCGCGCATCAGCGATACGCACTTTACGACAATCTCAAGGACGGGACCTTTGATTATTCGACATCTGTCACCGGCCTCGGAGCAATTTCGCTGCTGCATTCCGGCTGGGGTGTGCGCTTTGTCGACTATGACAACGACGGGTGGAAGGACTTGTTGATCGTCCAGTCGCATGTGATCGATACGATCGAGATGTATGATCCGAAGGTGCGTTACCGTGAACCACCCTTGCTCTTGCACAACCAACAGGGGAAGAAATTTGTGGATGTTTCAGCGCTTTCCGTTGACGTGTTCCGCCAGGAATGGGCTGCGCGCGGGTTGGCGGTTGGAGACATTAATAATGATGGCAAGTTGGACGCCGTCGTCACATCAAACGATGGCGCCGCGTGGGTTCTGCTGAACCAAACGGACGGTCCAAACCACTGGATTACGCTTAGCCTGGTTGGTGCGAAGAGCAACCGCGACGCCATCGGAGCGCAGGTAAGAATCTCTACTCCGGCGGGCGAACAATTTGCCACCGTAACTACGAGCAGCAGCTACCAATCCTCGAGCGACAAGCGATTGCACTTCGGATTGGGTGGTGCCACTTCCATCCCTGAGATCGAGATCCGCTGGCCGAGCGGTATTCGTCAGGTTTTGCGCGATCAAACGGCGGACCGGATCGTCACGATCACTGAGCCGTTGAAATAAATTGAAGGCTGTGGCCCTTGGGTTTCTCGTGACAAAGGTGCGAAATAAATTCCTATCCGGCGGCATATTGCTCCTCTCGAGCCTGACGTCCACAGCTCAGGTTTCGCATCAGAACTCGAACCCGTCATTGTTGCAGGATGCGGCTCAGGCCATCACTGTTGGGAAACTCAGTCGCGCTGAAGGTGATCTACAGTCTGTCTTACGCGCCGCGCCGGACGATTATCGCGCTCTCGATCTACTGGGGGTTGTCCGTATCCTTCAACAGCGTGAAATACTGGCGGAAAAGCTTTTCCGCCATGCCGTCCAGAAAAAGCCCGACTTCGCACCCGCACGCGCACACCTCGGCCTGCTCTACGTGCAGATGGGGCGTCCAGAGGAAGCGGTTCCCGAGTTGCGCGAGGCGGTCCGCCTTGACCCTGCTCGTAGCGACGCCTCAGGTGCTCTCGTGCGCATCTTGCGGGATCAGGCGCGCGCTGCGTCTGCGACGGGAGACTCCGAAAAAGCCTTGGCGTTGCTGATGGACGCCCGGAAGTATGCGCCTGACAATCCGGACGTTAACTCCGAACTCGGAACCATTGCGCTTCAACTGTCCTTGTGGCAAGACGCAGTTGAGGCCTTCCAGGGAACGTTGAAAATACGCGAAGACGATACGCTCGCTGTTTACAATCTGGGGCGTGCTTTCATGGGGCTATCGCGGTTTGAAGACGCGCGCCAGCAGTTTGCCCGGTACGTCGGGGTGCGCCCGGACGACGCCTCCGGTCATTGTGCGCTCGGGATGACGCTCGCCGCTCTGGAGCAGCTCGCAGAGGCACGGAAAGAATTTGAGCGATCGATCGCGCTAGCTCCGGCGCAAACCGAATCGTACTTCCGGCTTGGGCTTATCGATCTCGATGCGAAGGATCTGGACGGGGCGGCCAGAAACCTCCATCAAGTATTGGCTCGTGAAGCGAAACATGCGGGCGCTCTGTCGGCTTTGGGACGAGTGGCTTTCGAACAGAAGCGTTACCCCGACGCGATAGATCTGCTGCAGCAGGCGATAGCCAGTGACGAATCCTTGCGTGAGGCTCACTATTATCTCGGCCTGACGTTCGCCCGCGTGGGACGGAAGGCGGAAGCTGAAGCTCAACTCCAGATTGCAATTCGGCTGGAGCACGACGAAGCCGAGCGTCGAAGGACTCTGCTCCGAATTCAGGATGGCGCCGTCATCGATCCGCATAACTCACAGCCAGAGATGTAAACTCCGCTCCCGAACCGTTCCTAATCTCGACAGCACTCATAGACCATGATCAGCATGGGCCCTCCCTTCACTTGTTTCAGCAGCGCACGTCTAAGTTCCTGGTTTTGGCGGAAGCGTGTGTGAGTCGAACCCGCCAAGTAACGCATATTCAAGATAAAGAGCAATAGACGACAGATTTAGCGTATAGCAGTTGCAAAACAGTCTTAACGGCAGGTGAATGGCATTTCGGACTCGGCGGCGCTACTCTACGCCCGCCAGCGCCGCGTTCAGTCCCACAATATCGGCACCCAGGTCTTTGCCGTCGGTGCCTGCTTTCTTGTAGGGGCTGGTAGGGAGAAGTTCGTAGTTTCCGCCGTCGCCGTTGTCGTAGTTCGTGAATTCAACGTCAGCGATGGTTTTCGGGAACATATTACTTGCCGGCCAACTGGATGGAGGAAATTCGGGTGGAGTCTCGATGATACCGTTGCTCACGAACTTGTAGGTCCTAAAGCATCTTTTTATAGTGGTCAGCGGCACGTCTTTGGCGGAACAACTATCGCCACCTCCCGTGTTCCACACGGGATAACGTGTGGTGAGCAAGAGGTTGTTGGTGAAGACCAGTCCATACATGGGCGCGGTTCTAACGTCGTTTCCGACGAACATCATGTTGCCAGCGAGATCGGGGAAGCCGGTAATGTGATTGACGGTGACGGTATTTAGCGGGTTCCTTTTCCATGAGTTCGAGAGCTGGACGACGGCGCCATCGCCCGTGTATTTCGAGATGCTGATGTCGTCGAGAACTATGTCGTGAATGCTCCAGCGCGTACCCGCGAGCGCTTCGCCTCCATTCCTGCCGTTGCCGGAGAGAGATGTCGCCAATTGAAGTCCCGCTCCGGCATGCGAAACATAAACGTAGCGTATGGTGACGTCGGTCACTTCGCACCTCGGACAACCGTTGCCACCGTGGCGCCTGTGTTGGTCCTTCGGAGTGAGCAGAATGCCGTAGCCACTCTGGGTGAAACCGCCCCAGACATTTTCCATCAGATTCGCCTGCACCAGGACGCGAACCGCATTCTTCAGTTCGAGGTGATTTCTGACGACAAAGGGATGGCCGTTGGCTCCGCCGACGAAAGGCTGGCTGCCGGGCATCCACTGCCAGGGTTTCCAAAAGTGATTGCCGATGATCTCGATATTCGTGGGTGTCGATTTAGCAGTGCCACCGCCGAACATTACAGCCTCGCCCGCGGCTTCGAGGAAGTTGTTCTGGATCAGGAACGGACCATCCGGAGTGTCGCCGGTGCCGCCTTCGATGGCTTGAGAATCGACACAAAGTCCGGTAACAGCGATGCAATGGAAATCGCTGAAATAAGAATCGATCACTGCGCCATTGGTCATGCCGTCCAGGCTTACGCCGACGTAGGTCTCATCCTGGGTCGCGCCGTGCAGCCAAGAGCGATCGACGATGATGTGATCGGAAGTCTGCTGACTTGAAATCAGGCGCGCTGGCAGTGGCATTCCGGCGGGCCGGGTTAGTTGCAGTCCGATGAAGCGATAGAAATCGGCGCCGGGTGCCAATTGGAACGGGCCATCGCCCTCGGTCTGAATCTGCACCTCTGCCATGACGTTCGCGGGATTACGGCAGCTATATTGCGGGCGCCCTTCGAGTGATGCGATTCCGGCATAACAAGGCGTGGCGCGGTTGCCTTCGGCGGGCAGAGCGCTGTCAGGAGCGCTGGTGCGAATCCAGATCCAGTGGTTGACATCGCAATTTTTGGCAGGGACGATAAACTGACCGGTAAAGGTTGCGCCCGCCTGAAGTTCAAGAATGTCGCCGCATTTAGCGTTGTTCAGAGCCGATTGCAGGTCGTCGCCCGCGTTCACGCTGATGATCGCTCCCGGCGCCGGCGTACCCGACATCGGGGTTGGCACGGTCGCCGTCGGCAATTGCGCCGGGCCGTCGTAACCTTGGGCGAGGCAGCACGATGCCATCATCATGCCCATCGCTAGAAGGGACATCGCAACGCGCAGGCATTGCTGCCGTGTTGAGGAGAATCGGGAGTGAGAGTCTGCGACAGAATTGGGCAATTGAACATTAGCCAGTACATGAATCATTGCGAACCTCTTCTGGGAAATCGAGCCGATTGATGGATAATCCCGAGGCTGAATGTATCCGGATACGGTGAGAGCCCTCAAAGCCAGAAGTTCATTCTCGACACTCATTAGTGCATGCGCTTTCCTCGTTTGGGAATTTGAGCGTGGGAATTTGAGCGCTGCCTGAGGGCAGATTCAGCTCTATGAAGCATTGCAGGAAGTTCTTAATGGCAGATGAGCGGCTTCCAGTTTATCGACCCCGGCCAATTCTCAACGAGAGCTAACATCTGTTTTCGTCACCAATGCTTTTTCGCCTGTATCGGATTCAATTATCTGCGTCGGGTCGTCAGGTCTTGGTTGGACGCTCACAGAAGCCAGATGGTTTTTGAGGCCGGGACATGGTTCGTTCGTGCTCTTCGGAGCAGCCAGCATCTCGTCCAACATCGCTGCCAGCTTTTCGGAGTCGGTTTCCATTGAAGCTGCTGAGACGAGTTCTTCCCAAGTCTCTTGAGTCGCTTCTTCGGACCATGGCTGAGCATCGTGACCTCCTTGCCGGCGGACGCGGAGGAGTGGTGTTGCCTGATCGTGTAGCGGGTCTACGGCCCGCGAGCACAGAAGTGTTCTCAGCCTGGAAAAGTGCGCGGCAGAATCAGTAGTTGGAGAAGCATGCCTGGAGGACTACGGGGTTTACTGTGCTTGAAAAAGATCACGTCTCCGATGGGTCGGGCGGCTTCGGAGCATTTGCCAGCACCTTCATCTCTAATCCCTTGAGCGTACCCAGCGAGTAGGCCGCAGATTCGCGTTCTTGAACGCCGGTATTGAAATCCAGCAAATCAAAAAGGCGCCCTGTGACCATACGTTTGACGTCTCTGATTCTTTCTGCAAATTCGTCGAGTCGTATTTCAACCAGGCCCGCTTCGGAGAGCACTCTCCACGCCTTCAGCTCGTCGGGTTTATCGTCGGATCGACTCACAGTTCCAAACCTCGTGCTATTCACTCGACCTGATACTCCTACTCCCGGTCAGTTCGTCATCGCTCTTTTCCTTCTTCGTCTCGGTCTTGTATTTGGGACCCTGCCGGCTTGAACCTGAGGTATGTGTATGCCAGATACTGGTTCAGCTCCGCCCAAAAAGACTGGTCCCGTTCGCGAGGATCCATTCCGGCCCCGGCCATCGAAAGGAGCCGCTCCTCACACTCCTCTCGCTCCTGGTCAGTCACCTCACTGACTTTGCGCCACGCCTGTAGCTGGGGACAGCCCGAGATCCTGTGCTCGGGTATCACTCGACCGTCCTCAAGAACGAAATCTCGCCAGACCAAACCCCAACGCACTTCTTTGAGAATAGCCGTTTCGGATCCGGTGGAAGATCGAAACGAAATCATCTGGCCTTCCTCCGGAGGCCAGTTCGCCGCAGTAGATGGCTGCTTTGCCGTGGACTTCATAAATTCGCGCACCGGCGGGAATTACGTTTAATTGCTCTCTTCCGGATTGGGTTTGCGGCCGACGATCCGAGATCCCTGTGCATCTGGTCTAGGCCAATCGCTGCGCGACAAGACCCGGTCCACCGCCTGCTCGACCCTCAACATAAAGCTCGCGTCAGGATCCAACACCGCGGTCGACGTGGACAATGCCATGCCGAGCGAATTCGCGTTCGTAGCTGCCTCGACCTTGGGCACCAGGTGCGGCTGCTGTTTCAGATAGCCGATCCAGACCAGAGTGACGGCGTTGTACGCCGTGCTCTTCAGTAGACTGATAATCGCGGCTTGACCGTTGCCATACCACATCACAATACTAACCAGGAGTAGCTCAACGCTGGCAAAGACTCCGAATCCGAGCGCGATGCCGAATACCTGCTGGCGCGAGCAATTTCTGAAAATGCGGCAAAGCAGCATCAGGAGCAGAAAGAGCCCAAGCTGCATCAGGCGTACGCTGCGATCAAAGGCTAGTACCGTCGCTACCACCCTGTCTCCACCCGCTTCGCTACTCGACCACGCCCCTAGAACTGCAAGCAGAAAGAGCAGCCCGCACGACCATCGGAATATGGTGATTCCCAAAATCTGAATGCCTCCATACTCCCTGAAGAGACTGCGTAATATTTCATCCATCACCGCGACCGTAAAGATCACACTGAGGGCGTTTCCGACCCAGTACGCGTAGAAGTAGTTCTCGGGGAAATACCTGTACACGACAAACAAACATGCCGACTTGAGGGTCTGAAACAGGATGTAGGAAAAGAATCGTGGAAACACCGTGTTGACCTGGCGGCGGACCATGAAGATCAGAAGGGTGATCTGCAAGATCGGACCGGCAAGCCAGTTCACGTAGGTTAACCAGTTCATCGCATTACGTACACGTAACGCTCGGAAGCATACCTATCCCTAGACCGCTCTGCAACATCTATTTAGCGCGGCTCGGCCGGTCTCGATCTTATGAGCTCACCCTCCTAGACTTACTTGACTTGCTTCGGGCATCGCCCGGGGCGGCACAAGGGCATCGGGTCGCTGCCATCAGCAACTACCACAGCCTGTTCTGCTCGAATGGCAGAATTGCCAGGCGAGGTGCTCGTCGAGATTGCGCTGTACAACCCAGCCAGTGCCACAACAGTTAGCAGCATTTCCATTACTTTGTTCATCGGGGGAGGTCTCCTTTGCGCATACTTCTACGCGTGGCGAAGTATATGCCCAGTCGAGGCTTTGTGAGCACCGCGAGCTGTGGATAATTGCGTTTTTGAAGATCCGTGCGCCGCGAACGGTGGGAGCGGGGGCCGTCGCAAGATTGATTTGGCCGATCATTGGGGGATCTCAAGCCCCCTTACGACATGGACTTCCTCGATCAGCGGCGCGTACTCCGTGCGAACCCAGGAAAATTCCACGTATCTTCTCGATCCCCGCAGCCGTATTAGCTGACGAAAGGAGTCAATGGGAAACGGGATCAGCCAGGGACATGTATGTTCCTAATTGCACCTTTTCGCCCCAGGGCGGGAAACTATGAAAACATATAGAGGGATCGAAAATTATGAAGCCGATCTGCATCGGCAGGTGGACGCCAAAGGTTTTGTTTTCGCTTCAAGAAAAGTCTTATCGACATGGGGAGTTGCGCCGTCGTCTTCAAGGGGTCTCACAGCGGATGCTTACCGCGAAGCGGGTATGCCGATACTCGACACCGACGCAAACCGATTAAAAGTTCAGAGGAGGAACATATGTGCCAGCCCGCATCGAAAGCACAGCATTCATGGTCGCCGGCGCTGCATCCATGGGAGGAATCGTGGCCGTGATGCATCGGCAAGCGCAGAAGATTTTTCAGAACGATTGGTCTCGGTCTATTTCAGAAAACGAAGGAGAAATGATATGGCAGCAAGCAAAGAGAGAGACAAGAAGAACGCGAAAGAGCATGCCGCGTTGACGATACCGCCGATCGTGTCGCAGCAGGAGTGGGAGACGGCGCGGCAGCAACTCCTCGTCAAGGAGAAGGCCTTGACCCGCTCCCGGGATGCGCTGGCCGCCGAACGCCGACGGATGCCGTGGATGGTGGTCGAGAAGAAGTACGAGTTCGATGGACCCAAAGGTAAGGTAGGCCTGCTCGATTTGTTCGAGGGCCGCCCTCAGCTGATCGTCTATCGCGCCTTCTTTGATCCCGGGGTTTTCGGTTGGCCCGAGCATGCCTGCCGCGGCTGCTCCTTTGGCGCCGACCAGGTCGCCCACCTGGCCCATCTGAACGCTCGCGACACCACCCTCGCGTATGCCTCACGCGCGCCGCAGGCGGACATCGCGCGCCTGAAGGCGCGGATGGGCTGGGAGATGCCCTGGTACACCATCACCGACAGCTTCGACAAGGACTTCGGCGTCGCTGAATGGCACGGCCACAACGTGTTCTTCCGCGACGGCGACAGGGTGTTCCGTACATACTTCATCAACAACCGTGGCGACGAGGCAATGGGGAGCACATGGAGTTACCTCGACCTCACGCCGCTCGGGCGTCAGGAGACTTGGGAGGACTCGCCAGAGGGGTACCCGCAAACCGCGCCGTACAAATGGTGGAACTGGCACGACAACTACGATGCCGGGGCCCCGCCTGACCCGAAGTGGGTCGATATCATCACCGATCCTCAAGGAGCCGCCATCCGTAGGCGCGACGCAGAGGAGAAAGCGAGCTAGAGAAAGGAGCCACTTCGTTTTCGTCTTCGCGCAGTTGGCTGTTTTCACGCAGGAGTGGCCGTGCCATCGGAGCATGGCACCTAGCATCGGGGACATTCGGGGCGGTTCAGTTGTGTGTTGACGGTAAAGGCGATTCGCTGGTGAAGAATCCGTCGGCGGTGTACTTGCGCAGCGTCGAGAAGAACTCAATACCAGGATTCAGCTTGGCCTTCTTTGGCTGCGTTTTTGTGGAAGGCTGTGAGATCGAGCACTTCTGTCCGCTGCCCCCGAGCACATTGCAGGTAGGTCTTCCCGTGCCGCTCCATACAGGTCGCGTCAGGCCACATGATCCCGCCCCCGAGTTGAAGTTGAAGATCTTTGTTCTCGCTGGCGGGCGAATCAATGAATTCGGGCGCGCCCGCTTCTACCGCGCCTCCGACTTCCTGGTCGAGAGGAATGATCGCATGGAACCCTGCTCGCGGCGTTTTGTACTGATGCTCATGTTTGCAAGAGAGTGCGGCACACGTTGGGAAAATTCGGGCGCGTATTCTCCGGAGGATGACGCCGCTTTATGCGCGCTCACCATGCGGTGAGCCGTTCCGCGGCCCGCTGCCGAGTTCAATGTTGATCGGCAGAGGCAAGTCAACGAAAGCAAGGAGGCAGGGATGCTAACGGATTGTCGGCGAAACAATCGATTGCAAGCTGACTTCTTCGATCCGCTACACAATCTCCCGCACCGCTCGATGCGCCTCGTCGATGGCGACGTCGGTTTCGGCGTCTGCGCCGGCGTCTGAATTCGCTATCGCGATTCGGCCATAGCGTTGACGCCCTACTACCCACGGCTCTTCTCCTTTTTTCCATTCGGGATCGAATAGCGAATTGGGAGCGTAGGCGTAGCCGTGGGCCCAGCGGTTGACGGTGATGGCTTGAATGTCGCGGGCGGGATCGAATCCGGCTGAGCCGAGCATGAGACCGAGTTGCTCGCGAATGTTGCGCTCGAAGGTGGAGAAGGGTGTGCCCATCAGTTCGGCGCGGCCGGCGCGATTCTGATCGCGGACGGGCAGTCCGCGCTTACAGGGCGTGCGCAGCATGAACAGAATCATCGGCTCTTCTGGATTCGACGGAAAGCGATAGTCGCCCAGGCTCACGGGATAATCGAGAGCGGAGAAGCAGTGATAGCTGCCGGGAGAGACGATCTGATGAATGCCGAGTTGGTGGAAGCTGGTCCAGTTGGAAATGGCGACGTGAGTGTAGACGAGCGGCATCTTCACCAGATACGAGAGGGCATGGCGCTGCCTTCTGGGTAGTTCGGGACAGAGATACGGAATCATGGTGTTGTAGCAGGCGAGGATGCAGTGTTTCGCGCGCACGGTTTGCAGCTTGCCGCCACGCTCGTAGGCAATTGCTACTTCGCTGGCAGTGTGCGCGGGTCCAACATGGTTGACGTGCACGACGGTGCTATTGAGGCGTATGCGAACGGGCGAGTCAGGCTGGTCTAGACGACTGTAATCGGCGCGGGCGGTCACGATGTCGTCCATCGCGCTGCCGGGCGTTGTATCTGCGGAAGCGCTGTGGCTGAGCATCGCGCCGGGTACGAGACTGCGCACGAGCAGGCGCGCAATCGAGGCGTTGCCGTCGGGGAAATGGAAAATATACGGCTCTCTCTCCCGCGCTTCGAGGCCGAGGCCGTCGAAGCCGGGATAGCTGATGGCACCGTAGTCGTCTCCGGCCATGTAGCAATCGAGCGCGGGAACGGCCTCGATGCCGACGGTGAACAAATCGTTCGTGTAGCTCTGGAAGAAGGGAAGCGCGTCGGGGGTAACCTTGCACACTTGAGTGAGAAAGTCGGCATAGCTGGTTTTGCGCAGACGCTCGATTTTCTGCTGGCGAGTGAGGCCGGGAAAATAATCTTTCTTGTCGCTGTAGACGCGCGCGATGTCGCGCCGAACGTTTTCCGAGAGCGGAGACTTTGCGAGAAATTCCGGCCACGACGTCTTGCCCAATCCGGTGACCAGGCGATCTTCGCCGAAGGTGGCCCGATCGTAAAACACTGCGGTGCCAAGTTGGCTGTAGAGCTTGCGATCATATGCTTTGTAGAAGCGATCGAGATCGATGCCGAGTTCGGTCAGCAGGCCGCGCGCAACCTTGCTGTATTCGGCGGGCCGCTCGATCGACATGGTGCCGCCGTGCGCGAGCAGTGTGCGACCGCCAACGTCGAATTCGTTGCGCTTGGCGTGGCCTCCGAAGTCATCGTGATTGTCCAGGATCAGGATGCGTAGAGTTTTCCCAGCCCTTGTTTTCCCCGCGAGCTTTTTCTCTCCGAGTTGGCGATAAAAATAGGCGGCGGAAAGACCGCTAATGCCTGCGCCCACGACGACAAGATCGTAAGTCTCACCCATGCTTTCGGGTTTGGCGGCCGAATCCGAGTTCCACGATTCGCCGTCGCGCAGCCGGTGGGCATACCTGAAGCTGCCATCGTGGTTGCCGCGGATTCCAGTCAGGGCTGGAGGATAGTAGCCAGGAGATTTCTCCGGCGCGTAGGGCGCCTCGTCGAACGCCAGCGCGGCAGGCGGAAGCAGCGTGCCTCCAATGGTGAGCGCGACTCCGTTGAGAAAATCGCGGCGCGAGATGGCGCGGTTCATTCCGAGATCGTTGCTTTGATCGCCGTCGTCGCTGCGTCGCAAATTTTTGTCTTTGCTCATGATTGGTCGCTCGTTATCAGTATCAGTGCGTCGGAAAAGAGGCGATTCTCGCTCTAGCTTTTTCTCGCCGCGAGGTACCGCGCCAACTCTTTCGTCGTGCTCGCGGCCTCGCCATATTCGTCAAGCTCCGCGCACGCCCGATCGACCAGCGCGTCGGCCCTGCGGATCGATTCTTCAATTCCAAACAATGCTGGGTAGGTCGCTTTCTCCGCGACCGCGTCTTTGCCCGCCGTCTTTCCCAGTTGCTCGGAGGTTTGCGTCAGGTCGAGCACATCATCGACGATCTGAAATGCCAGACCAATCGACTCACCATAGGTTCGCAGCCGCGCCATGTCGGCCGCGCTCCCGCCCGCGTAAATTCCTCCGCTGACGACGCTAGCGGTGATGAGCGCCGCCGTCTTTGAGCGGTGAATATATTCTAGTGTGGCGAGATCAGGTTTCTTGTGTTCGGCTTCGAGGTCGACGACCTGGCCTCCGATCATGCCGTCGATGGTGCCGGTGGCATGCGCGATTTCGCGAATGATGGCGACGCGTGCCTCCGCCGGACAAATGAGTTGAGCGAGCACTTCGTAGGCCCGCGTCTGTAGCGCGTCTCCGGCGAGGATGGCGATCGCTTCGCCGAAAACCTTGTGGCAGGTAGGACGCCCGCGGCGTAGGTCGTCATTATCGAGCGCGGGCAGGTCGTCATGGATCAGCGAATAGGTATGGAGCATTTCAAGCGCCGCGCCCACCTGGTCGATGCCCGGGGGCAGCGACGCTGCGAATGATGACTGTGCAGGCGACGATTTTTTCGATGACGCGGCGGTCGATCGAGCATGCGAATGAGCGTCCGCGGCGGCTCGAATCATGCGCCCCGCCTCCATGCAGAGGATCGGACGCAGCCGCTTGCCGCCAGCGAAGACGCTGTGGCGCATCGCCTGATGAATAGAGGTTGGATGCTGGGTGGCCGGTGGCAAAAGTTCTTCGAGCGCCACGTCGGCGGCTTCGCGTCCCCGCTCCAGAAATTGCTTCAGCATTGAGACGCAGTATAACGAAGGAGTCAGGAAAGGCAAGAGCTAGGAAAAGCAGGAAACAGGAAACTCAAGAGCTAGAAAAAGCGCGAAACCCAAACACTAAAACAGGAGTCAGGGAAAACAGAACTAAATCCTCCGGCCTGTCCTAGTTCTTGCCTTTCCTGCTTTTCCGACGCTGTCTTTTCTGCCCTGTTACGCAACTGCTCTCTGTGTCAATCCTTGCAATACCGCGCGCACTACGTCATCCTGCCGCGGTTCGCAAATGTCGGATGCGCCTTGATTCAACGCCGCGGTCCACAGTTCTTCATCGGCTAGACGGTGAGTGCCGACGATGCAAAGACTGGGAAAGTCGTGGCGCAAGCGCTCAAGCTCGGCCCAGTCCACCGATTCCAGATCGAGGACGAGGGCCTCCGAATGATGCTGTGAAATCGCCAGCCCTGCCTCTGCCGACGAGCGCGCCAGATAAACCGACTCGAAATGTTGGGAAAGACCGACCGCCAGAGTTTCAGCAGTCGCGGCGTCATTTTGACAAAGAACTACGCTGGATGGTTCCATAATCCCCCTGACGTTCGCCACATTTCGTGACGGCCTTGGCTGCGACAGCAAGACTGCTAGCACAGGCGTGATCAGTTTCCGAGCAACGATACGTTACTTGCGCAACGCTTTCTCGACCGGGGGCTCGAACGGCTCCGCTTGAAGTTTTCCGTTCTGCTTGAGCAGAATCTCGACCTTGCCTTCCGCATCTTCCAGTTGCTTGCGGCAGGTGGCGGAAAGTTGCATGCCTTCTTCAAAAAGCGTCAGGGACTTCTCCAGGGGAACCTCCCCTTTTTCCAGTTCCTGAACGATATTCTCGAGACGCTCGAGGCACTCTTCAAACTTTACCAATCCAATGGCTCCTGCACTCTATTGTAATGCGGCTTGCGGTGAAAAATGTAAAGTGAAATTTTTCAATTTGCACAATTTGTCGGGCAGGGGTGTTCCCAAAACTACACTGATGCCGGACGCTTCGATCCGAGTGCTTCAAGCACGTCGACCGCCGAGGCATATCGTCCCTGCGGAGCGCTGATCTGCGCCCCCTGCACACGGTCACGCAGCGCGCTCAGCATCTCGCGCGCGATGGCCACGCCCTCCTCGCGAGCCGCTTGCGGGCTCGTCGCTCGCGTCATTCGGTTGAGAATTTCATCCGGCACCGACACCCGCAGCTCGTTTTTCATGAATTCCGCGTTGCGCGCGCTCACCAGCGGCCAGATGCCGGCGATCAGCGGAATGCGGCAGGGTTCGATCCGCCGCAGAAATCTCTCCAGCAGATTAAGATCGAACACCGGCTGCGTCACCACGTACTCCGCGCCCGCCTGCACTTTATATTCAAAGCGCTTGATTTCTTCGTCGAGATTGGGCAGCCCTGGGTTGGCGCCTACGCCAATGACAAAGCTGGTGCCGGCGCCGATCGGATTACCGCCGAGATCGAGCCCGCGATTCAAATTGTGGACGATATTCACCAGGCCGATCGCGTCCACGTCGAACACCGCCGTCGCATCGGGATAATCTCCCATCTTGGGCGGATCACCGGTGATGCAAATCAGATTGCGAATGCCGGTGGCAGCCGCTCCCAGCAGATCGGACTGAATGCCCAGCACATTTCGATCGCGGCAGGTGTAGTGCAGTATGGCTTCAATGCCCACCTCTTGCTGCATCAAAAGCGACAACGCCTGATTGCTCATGCGCGCCGAAGCGCGGGGGCTGTCCGGGATATTGATCGCGTCCACACCGACCGACTTGACGAACTTCGCACCCTCTATTTCTTTGCGAATGTCGATGCCCTTCGGCGGCACGATCTCGACCATGGTGACAAACTCGCCGGCAGCAATCCGGGCGCCCAGGCGCGAGCGCTCGGCCATTGGAATGGTCGCCGGCGCTAAGGTCGTTTTGCCGGAATGAATCGCCTCCGTAACGGCGGTCTTGCCGCGCGCTTCGCCCACGCGCAACGCCGATTTCATGGCTCGGATATGTTCGGGCGTGGTGCCGCAGCATCCGCCAATCAGCTGCACGCCGGCCGCCACAAATTTTCGCGTGTAGCTCGCCATGTACTCCGGCGAGCAGAGATAAATATTCCTGCCTTCAACCGAGCGCGGCATGCCGGCGTTTGGCTGCGCAGCCAGGGGCAGGGAAGTGGCCGCGCGCACGCGCTCGATCGCATCCAACATGGCGACTGGTCCCACGCTACAGTTAATTCCGAGCACATCGATGTTCCACTCGGTTAGCCGCGCGGCGAAGGCCTCGGGGTCGGAGCCGTCAAGGCAGTTGCCATCTTCGTCAATCGTGACTTGCGCGACGATGGGAATCTTCGGGTCAACATCGCGGCAGGCGAGGACGGCCTGATGCAACTCTTCGATGTAGCCGAAGGTTTCAAGCATCAGCAGATCGACGCCGCCTTCGATGAGAGCGGCGGCCTGTTCGCGGAACGCGGTTCGCGCCTCTTCGAACGACGTCTTGCCCAGCGGTTCTATGCGCACGCCGAGCGGCCCCATCGACCCCGCAACCCATACATCGAAACTTTTTGCCGCTTCGCGAGCCACCTGCGCACCCGCAATGTTGATGTCGCGCACGCGATCGGTCATACTGTGGCGCGCCAGGCGAAAGCTGTTCCCACCGAAAGTGTTGGTCTCGATAATCTCGGCGCCCGCCTGCAGATAGTCGTGGTGCACACCGCGGATCAGCTCCGGCTGCGACAGATTGAGCTCGTCATAGCAGCGATTGATGAAGATGCCCTTGGCATAAAGAAGCGTGCCCATGGCTCCATCGCAGAGCACGGGCGCTCGCTTCAATCGTTCAATAAGGTTTTGCGCCATTCATTTCAGGATACAAGAAGGTGCGAGATAATTGCATCTTTGACGGCAGAAGGTAGCTGATAGAGTCATTTTGTCCTTGCCACCGAGGCACGGAGTCACGGAGAAACCCAACCGCTTGGAAAAGGGTTCATTCCTTAGTTCTTACATTTCCAAGATTTTCTCCGTGCCTCCGTGTCTCCGTGATGAAAAGGTGTCATGGGGATTCGGGGCAACGTTCGCTTAGATTCGAGGAGGCAGCATGGCTATTGAAATCAAAGGCATGGCGCCGTTGTTGCAAGTGTTCGATATGCCTGCATCGATCGTCTTCTACCGGGATGTGCTTGGATTTCAGGTCGTGGCCACTTCCCAGCCGGGAGAAGAACGCTTCGGTTGGGCGTTACTGCGGTTGCATGGCGTCGAGTTGATGCTGAACACGGCTTACGAAGACGATTCTCGGCCAGCCGAACCTGATCCGGCGCGGATCGCGGCCCACGACGACACCGCGATTTACTTCGGGTGCCCCAACGTTGACGCGGCCTACGAATACCTTCGCTCGCGGATCGCAAACTTGAAGAAACCAAAAGTCGCGCCTTATGGGATGAAGCAACTGTATCTCCATGATCCAGACGGCTACAACCTCTGTTTTCAGTGGCCTGTTGAAAAAGGAAATTCTTAACCACAAAGGCACTGAAGGTTCACCAAGGAATGCGGCTGGAACGCCCTTTGTGGTCCTTCGCGCCCTTTGTGGCAGTGGAATTTGTTGCCGTTTTTTCCCGACGAGCAAGTCGACGAAGATCTGTCACCCGACACCTGTCACTTGGCCCCTCACCCCTTTGCTATAATCCTTGTTCTTGCATCCAAGCAATTATCCGTCATAAAGCTGGAGTCTCAGGTTTGAAGAAAATCCCGATCCTTCTGTTATTTCTGCTGCCCGCAAGTTTGATATGTCTAAGTTGCGGCGGCAGTCCCCCCACCAGCACAAAAACCAGCGGTCTTCCCTATCGCGCCTTCCTCTCGAATAGCGCCAGTTCCGGCACTTCGTCGGCCGGCGTTTTTGTCGTCAACGCCCTCAGCGATGTCCGTCCGGGAGTCGCCCCGATTGCCGCCGGCAATAATCCCGGAATGATGGTTTTAACGCCCAATCTGGCTCTGACTCTCGTCTTCAGCGGAATCGGCACACAGGCCTCCGACAATCAATTCACCGTCATTAACAATGCCAGCGAATCCGCCGTCGGCCACGTCTCTTTACCCGGATTGACCGAGAGCTTCGTCGTCTCCCCCGACAGCTCCACCGCCTACGTTGCCATCCCCACCGCGAGTGTCGTGGGGGAGCCCCCCGGCCTGGTCGAGGCTATCTCGCTGAACAACGGTTCTTTTGTCGGGCAGGCCAATATCCCCTCGGTTCACTATCTTTCCATCGACAACACCGGCGACCGCATTTTTGGCTTCAGCGATAACTCCAATTCGATCGCCGTCATCACGCCCTCGGACATCGGAATACCCAACACCAATCCGGTGGCCACCATCAACGGTTTCGACCGTCCGGTGTGGGCCCTCTTCAGCCCCGACGACACCACTGCCTACGTCCTGAACTGCGGCGCGGAGTGCGGCGGAACGCAGGCCAGCATACAGCAGGTTAGTCTGACAACCGGCACTCTCGTTGGCCCCGCTGTCGGCCTCTGCACCCTCGACGTCAACCAAAACTCACAGTGCGCCGGGACCGTGGCCACGCTCATTGGCTCGACTCTCTATGTCGCGGGCACGCCCTATACCGGCGGAGTTCCTTCGCAGGCCTGCACCGGACAGACCACGCAGGCAACCACTTGCGGGCTGCTCACGCTCTTCGACCTCAACACCATGAGCGTCGTCAACACCGCCCAGTTCATCATCACCGACGGATATCACACGCGCATGGCGATGGGCGCCAACGGACAACTTTTCATCGGCGCGCGCACCTGCACCGAGATCACTCCGCCCATCCCCGCGCCTGCCGGAGCCGAGACTCGCGGCTGCCTCTCCGTCTACAACACGCTGACCACCGCCGTAGGCAGCGCACCGCCCGGCGGAATTTTTATTCCTCCCGCCAACGGAGATGTCACCGGTCTCCAGCCCATCGGCCAGCGCGCCGACAATGACAATATTGCTCAGCAGGTGATTTATGTGGTCCAGGGCGGATCACTCGACATCTACGACCTAACCATCGATGCGTTGGCGTACAACCCGAACAATCCGAATAATCCCGGAAAGATCTCAAATCTCGTAGGCCAGTTCATCGACGTCAAGACCGTCGATTTCTAAGCTTACAAATTTGTAAATTTACGGACTTCCGCTTTTACCATTCTTCTCAATTTACAAGACGTTGTCATCCCGAGCGAAGCGAAGGACCTCTGCATTTAACTCCGCCGAAACGATGCAGGTCGCTTGCTTCATAGCGACGAACGCTAGCGACGAACGACCGCCTACCTCGGCTCCAGCGTCATCTCATGCGCCCGATGCGCCTCGACCGCTCCCTGCGTGAAGGGAAACGCAAACGTCGACCCCTTGTACCACGCCGTCCACTGATCCATGTAATGAGGGCCGAGAAATATTCCGCTCTCGCCCGTCACCAGGTTCAGCGTGCTCTCATCAAAATTCGCGAAATTCATCGTCAGCCTCTCCGATGGCCCGAACCCGCGTGCGACCTGCTTCACCGTCGAAGTGCTCCCGCTCAGAGGATGGATCCCCGGCCCCGTGAAGCGCCCAATCAGCGGAAGCTGCCGCAGCACCAGATGCTCGATCTCCACCGAATAATTCTCTCCCCACTTCCACTGATTGAGATCGGCGGGAGCGAGCGCACGATCTCGCGCAGAATCTCGCCTATGACCTCGCGAAGCATCGTTCGCATCGACAATGCTCAGCGACCCTGCGACCACATTCTCCATCGCCGCCGTCAGCAGGTTCCCGTAATCCGAGTAACCCGGCGGCAGCCAGCGCGCCGGTTGTTTGGTCAACACATTCTCCAGCCACACCGACGACATTGCCCAGCGATAAGTCTTCCAACTAAGCTGGCTGTCGCCATTCGACCCAGGAGATGGCGCGCCCAGTTTCGGCTCCAGCAGCAACCGCACCAACTCCTGCCGCACCTTCGTCTCAATCGTCGGAGCCGCCGCATCCGCCGACATCCGCCCATCCCAGTCGCGCAAAATATCCGCCGCCTTCTTTGCCTGCTCCGAAGCATTCGCCGCATGGTCGATCGCATACACAAACTTGTCGGCGCAGAACCGGTCATAAGTCGATGAAACATCCATCTCCAGCGCCAGCATGTCGGCCGGCGCAAACTTTTTCCCCGACTCCAGCACGCGATAAATCCGATCCGTCCGCCAAGGCGCGTCCCACTCCGTGCTGATCGAATACTTGTATCCTGTCGGCGTAATCCGCCCGTTAGCCGTCGCCAGAATCCCCGACGGCGGATCGTAAACATGCGGCATCTCGTCGTAAGGAATCCATCCCTTCCACTCATGCCCATCGTCGCTGCCGCTCACCGGCAGGCTGCCATCTCCCGCCGCGCGGATCGGCACTCGCCCCGTCGCCTGATATCCAATATGCCCATCGACGTCGGCATACATTACGTTCTGTCCTGGGGAGCCAAAATTCGAGAACGCCTTGCGAAACTCGTCCCAATGTTGCGCCGAATCCACGTCAAAAAAAACCAGCCCCACGCCATCCTGCAAAGTCCAGCGCAGAGCAATCTTCCGCGTCTCGCCCGGAATGAGTTCACTAATAACCGGCCCGTGCCGCGTAGTCATCACATCAAAAGTCACGTCCGCTGCGCCCTTGACGTGAATCGTCTCCGCGCGATGCGTCGGCTCCATCCATCCCGTCGGAGTCTTGTACTGTCCCTGCCCGTTGAATTCTTCGACGAAATCATCTTCCACCGTAGGCCCAACGTTGGTGAATCCCCATCCAATCCGCTGGTTGTGCCCCACAATCACAAACGGAACGCCCGGCAGAGTAACTCCCGCAACATCGAAGCCGACGGAGTTACTGACAGTGTTAGTCGTGCCATGAGTGCTGTTGTTAGTCGCCCCGGTTGCGCCACCATTCACACGCAGATGCGCCGCGAACCACAAGTTAGGCATCTGGTGGTTAAGGTGCATGTCATTCGAGAGCAGCGGCTTCCCCGAAACCGTGTGCTGGCCGGAAACCACCCAATCATTCGACCCCGCCCGAAACAAATCCGCCTCTTCGAGCGCTGGTTCTTGCCTTTGGGTGGAGCAGCGGTTCACCGCTGCGATCACACCGCTGTTTTCAACGCAGGCTTTAGCCGCTGAGGAAGGCTGCAGCGCGCCCGACGATTGCTTCATCAAACTGTTTAGCTCCTGAGGATTAACCCGCGAAGGTTCCGCAGAAGTGATCCGGCTGCTTCCGCCCTCCGGCTCAACCTCTTCATCGTCGTCATCATCGTTATCGTCGCTGCCCGCGCCATTATCCTCATCCATCCGCCGCATCTCCGTCGGAGGCCGATCCCTCCACGAAGAATTGACATAAAGGTCCGCCGTCAGCTCCGGCCCCAGCTTCGCCAGAATCTTCTCCCGCTCCAGCGCCCGCCGATAACTGTAATGATTCAAATCCTGCACCATCCGCGCCCCGATCAGCATAGAATCGGCCACCGTCCACGGCCGAGGCGTGTACTTCATCAGCCGAAATTCCAGCGACAAGCGGTCGCGATGCGATTCGATAAACGCATTCACTCCGCGGGCGTACGCTTCAAAAAAAACGCGGTCGCGCGCCGAAATATTTTTCTCTGCAGTCTCCGCCGCCTGGCGCAGCCCCAGAATCCGCTCCTCGCGATCCATCTTCACCGTCGCCGCGCCGATCACCTCCGAAAGCTCTCCCGCCGCCGACCGCCGCATCATATCCATCTGCCAGAGCCGGTCCTGTGCCGTGACGTACCCCTGCGCAAAAAACAAGTCCTCCAGCGAGCCCGCCTCAATCGTAGGCACTCCCCGCTCATCGCGAATCACCCGCACCCGCGAAGAAATTCCCGGCACCGACACCGCCCCATCCACCTGCGGCAGCGGACGCCGAGCCATCCAATAAAGCCACCACACCCCAGCAATCACCACCACCAGCAAAAAACAAACGCAATAATAAACGATGCGCAGCGCAGAACTGCGCCGTCGAAATCCAGTTTGAGAAATCTCAGGCAGGGAAGAAGTAGAAGACATTACTCAAAGATTGTAGGGGGCGACCGAAGTCCGTGACAACCGAACGTGGGTCAACACCAGAGGTGGGCCAAGCTTTTCGCTGGACACAACCGAGTAGTGGGTGCCCCACCCTTCGCGGCCGTTTCGCGAAGGGTGGTGACGGACTATTCCGGACCTTTCTACACGTCTTACTGAAACACTAAGACGGCGGGTTTCTCGCCTCGTCTCGGCTGCTTGCTTCGCTTCCCTCGCAGGCGCAACCCTCCAGGCGCCCCCTAACCCGTCTCGCTCCTTTCGTTTGCAGCCAATTCTCGGCGGGTTGGCGGAACCCGCGCTCCCCCAGTATCATGTTTGGAGTCCTGGCGCGCCATATCATTCATGGCGCCGGCCAACATGCTGCAGAAACGAATCGACGATCAGCCGACCATCTCGCAGGAGAACATCCGCGAGGCCGAGGACATCTTCCTCCGCCACCTGAAGCGCGTCGGTCTCAAGCAGACCGGCCAGCGCAACGCCATCCTGCGGACCTTCCTCGAAACCCGCGAACACCTCTCGATCGACGAACTCCATCGCCTAGTCAAGAAGACTGATCCCCGCATTGGCTTTACTACCGTCTACCGGACGCTGAAGCTGCTGGCGGGCTGCGGACTCGCTAGCGAGGTCGCCTTTCATGACGGCATCGCGCGCTACGAGCATCAGTACAACCGGCGCAGTCATCACCACATGGTCTGCACGGAGTGCGGCGCTTCGGTAGAGTTCTTCGCCGAGAAGGTGGGGGAGATCGAAGAGGAGATTGGACGCAGGCACCGCTATTTCACCACCCGGCATACATTCCAGATTTATGGGGTCTGCGAAGAATGCCGTCAGAAGACGAATGGACGGCGCATTGTCTAGTCCCACGAATATTTCGTCAGGTGGCGCAACGCCTCAACAAGGTTTTGCAAGTTGTCCGCAGTGCGAGACGGAGATGCCGGCGAAGGCGGCGTTCTGTCCGGGGTGCGGATGGTCGATGAAGCCACTCTCTTCGGACGACCGGTCGCTAGCGGCGTTTGTCTACTTTCCATTGCCTGTTCCGTTGCTCGCGGCAGCGGTGATTCTGTTGTTGCCGGCATTTCGTAGTCGCAGCTATGTCCGCTTTCATGCCTGGCAAAGCATTTTGCTCTGGGGATTGTTTCTGGTGCTGACGGCGATCGCGCTATCTGTTTCGAATGTCGCGGCTCCTATGGCACTGCTGCTCTGTGGAATTCTTTTGGTGCTCGCCATGATATTTCTGTGGGTGGTGCTTTCGTTGAAAGCCTGGCTGGGCGAGCGTTTTGAGTTGCCGCTGTTGGGCGAGTGGGCGGGACGCCTGCCTTGAGGCAGGGAAAGCCAGGAACGGGACAAGCTAAAAACAGGAAAAGCTAAAACAGGGGAAAGCCGGTGACAGGAAGGGCAAAAAACTTCGCTTCACATTAGTTTTTCTTGGATATCAGACTTGGCTCTTGGCTTTTTCAGCTTTTCCTGTTTCCTTCTTTTCCTTTTCTGTCTTTCCTGCTTTTCCTGTCACCTGATCTGTGCCTTGTTAGAATAGTGCTTCGCTATTCATGGTCACTTCGCATTCCTAGGAGAATTCATTGAGTCAGCTTCAGCGCGTTAAGATCAGCGCTCTTGGCACTTACGTTCCGCCTCGTCTTCTTACCAACGCCGATTTGGAAAAACTTGTCGACACGAATGATCAATGGATCATGGAGCGGGTGGGGATTCGCGAACGTCATCTGGTCGACAAAGGAGTTGCGACGAGCGACCTCGCGGTGGCGGCGGCTAAGCGGGCGCTGGCGGAGCGCGGCATCGACGCTTCGGAGCTGGACGCGATTATTGTGGGGACGGTTACTCCAGACATGTTTTTTCCTTCTACGGCTTGTCTGGTGCAACACAAGCTGGGCGCTAAGAATGTTTGGGGGTTCGATATTTCGGCGGCTTGTTCGGCTTTTGTGTATGCGTTGCAGACGGGCGCGCAGTTTGTTGCTTCGGGCTCGCATAAGAAGGTGCTGGTGATTGGGGCGGACGTGATGTCTTCGATCATCGACTATACGGACCGGGCGACCTGCGTGATCTTTGGCGACGGTGCGGGCGCGGTGCTGCTGGAGCCGGCCGAAAACGATTCAATAGGGCTGATTGATTTTTTGCACGAGGTGGATGGGGCGGGCGCTTGCTCATTGTATATGCCGGGTGGGGGGAGTTTGAATCCTTCCACGCATGAGACGGTGGATAAGAAAATGCATTATGTGCATCAGGATGGGGGCGCGGTGTTTAAGTTTGCCGTGCGGAAGATGGCGGTGCTGTGCGAAGAGATTCTCAAACGCAACAATATTAAAGGCAGCGAGATCGACGCGTTCATTCCGCATCAGGCGAACAAGCGCATTATCACGGCGACGGCGGATCGGCTGAACATGCGACCGGAGGCGGTGATTATTAATATCGAGGAGTTTGGAAACACTACAGCGGCGACGATTCCGCTGGCGATGGAGTCCGCGCGACAACAAGGAAAGTTGAAGAAGGGAAGTCTCGTGCTACTGGCGTCCGTAGGAGCGGGCTTTACGAGTGGAGCGACACTCTTACGCTGGGCGTATTAGGGCCATGTTTCGAAGTTTCGCAGTTTCAGGGTTTCAAAGTGCAAGCTAGCAATCGCTTGGCTCTGTTGACATCATGGTTCTATCTTCGCGCATGGGAAAGTTTGGGCACTGTAGGGGTGCTTCGACTACGGTTGCGCTTCTGATTCGCGAAGCTCAAGCTCCGCTCAGCATGACAAAATTGCGGGGATGTAAACGGGGCCAAATCGCTTCTTGAAAGCTTGTTCTACTTGACCTGCATTGCTCCCACTAACGATTCGAAGATTTTTAGGCCGTCGGTGCCGCCTAGTTCTGGTTCGGCGGAGCGTTCGGGGTGGGGCATCATGCCGAGGACGTTGCGGCCGGGGCTGCAGATTCCGGCTATGTTTTCTAGCGATCCGTTGGGACTCGCTTCTTGTGTGATCTCGCCTTTTTCATTTGCGTAGCGGAAGACTATGCGATCGTCTTGCTTCAGGTCGGCCAGGGTTGAATCGTCGCAGAAATAGTTGCCTTCCATGTGGCCTATGGGAATGGTCAGAACTTCGTCTTCGCGGCACGCGCTGGTGAAGGGGGTTTGGTTGTTTTCTACCCGTACGCGCACCGGCTTGCAGACATATTTCAAGCCTACGTTGCGCATTAGGGCGCCGGGGAGTAGTCCCGACTCGCAGAGAATTTGGAAGCCGTTGCAGATGCCGAGGACCAGGCCGCCTGCGGCAGCGAATTTGCGGACGGATTCCATGACGGGAGAGAACTTGGCGATGGCTCCGGTGCGGAGGTAGTCGCCATAGGCGAAGCCTCCGGGGACGATGATGATGTCGCAGTTTTCGAGGTCGTGCGACTCGTGCCAGAGGAAAGTTGCCTTCTGTTTCGCTACGTGCTCGGCGGTCCAGAAAGCATCGTGGTCGCAATTGGAGCCGGGAAAGATGATTACGCCGAATTTCATTGAGGGCCTCGTGTGTTTATAGTTTATCGTGGCGAGGTTGGCGTTGGTGGGTCAAAGTTTTCGAATTTCGGGCAGTTCCTGATTTATGCGGCGCCCTCCCGCAGCGGCTAAAGCCGGTCTCGATGTCGAGTTGTTACCGCAGCGCTGAAGCGCTGCGCCACCCCCAGGCAAGGGCGCGTTGTGCAGCCGGTATGGTCTCCCACTCTTGCGCACGAACGCGCACGAATGGGGCACCCCGTTTTCGGGGGTGAAGAACAGGGCTGGAGAAGTGAGCCATCGGCTCCTGCCAGGACTCGTGCCTTCCCAAGACTTACTGCAAGGTGCTGTGCGCGGGTTGCCGAGCTTTGCTCGGGTGCACCCTTCGGCTTTGCTCAGGGTGGGCTCGCGAGGGCGCCCGCCCCTACGTGAGTTTTGGCGGCGCGCCGTTCGAGCCAACGATTAAGCGCAGCGTAGGCTTTTAATACTTCACGATCGCGGCGAAGGATTTGGGATCCAGGGAGGCTCCGCCTACCAGGGCGCCGTCGATTTCCGCTTCGGACATCAGGGCGTGAGCATTTTCTGGTTTGACGGAGCCGCCATAGAGGATGCGGAGATTGTCGGCGAATTCCTGGCCGAAGGAGTCGGCGGCTTCGGCGCGGATGATGGCGTGGGCGTCGGCCGCCATTTCAGGGGTGGCGGTTTTTCCGGTGCCGATGGCCCAGACGGGCTCGTAGGCGACGACGAGGTTGGCGGCTTTTTTGGCGGAGACTTTGTTGAAGGCGCGGAGACATTGGCGGCGGAGAACGTCGTCGGTGAGGTTGGCTTCGCGCTCTTCTAGAACCTCGCCTACGCAGACGATGGGAGTGAGTCCGGCGGCCAGGGCGGATTTTAGCTTGAGGTTGACGGTGTCGTCGGTCTCGCAGAAATATTGGCGGCGTTCGGAGTGTCCGATGATGACGTGAGTGACGCCAATGGCTTGCAACATGCTGCTGCAGATTTCGCCGGTGAAGGCGCCTTCTTTTTCCCAGTGGAGATTTTGCGCTCCGATGGCGACGCGCGAGCCTTTGGCGGCATGGACGGCGGCCTGGAGAGCGATGTAATTGGGGCAGACAACGATGTCGTCGCGGTCGTGATTTTGGACGAGAGGGAGGAATTCCTGGAAGAAGGCGGTCGCCTGGTCGGGGGTTTTGTACATCTTCCAGTTGGCGGCTAGGATTTTTTTGCGCATGAAGGACCTCTCTCGAAGGATGATTTACCACTTTGCGGCAGCGTCATAGCAGCCCCTCAAGGGGCAGTTCATCAAGTGCTTTCGGCATCGCTAAAGCGATGCCCTGATACGAAGCTAGGGGGCAAAAGCTAAAAGCTAAGGCTAAGAAATCTGAGCTAAAGCCCGTAATCTACTTCTTATCGGTCAGTGCTTCTACTCCGGGCAATTTTTTTCCTTCTAGAAATTCTAGCGAGGCGCCGCCACCGGTGGAGATGTGGGTGATTTTGTCGGCTACTCCGGCGGCTTTAACGGCGGCTACGGAATCGCCTCCGCCTACGATGGTGATGGCTCCGGCGTTTTCGGCTACGGCTTGAGCAATTTTGAAGGTGCCTTTGGCGAAGGGCGGGAGCTCGAAGACGCCCATGGGGCCGTTCCAGACGATGGTGCGGGCGCGGGCTACTTCTTCGGAGAAGGCTTCGATCGATTGCGGGCCAATGTCGAGCGCCATCATGTTTGGTGGAATGGGCTCGCCGGGGCCGACGATTTTGGTCGTGGCGCTGGCCTCGACTCGATCGGCGATTAGGTGATCGGTGGGGAGAAGGAATTTTACTTTGTGCGTTTTTGCCTGGTGCAAGAGATCGCGAGCCAGGTCGAGTTTGTCTTCTTCGACGAGACTCTTGCCGATGGATTCGCCTTGCGCTTTCAGGAAGGTGTAGGCCATGCCTCCGCCGATGATTAGGATGTCGACTTTGGTTAGAAGGTTTTTGATGACTCCGATTTTGTCGCTGACTTTGGCGCCGCCGAGGATGGCTAGGAAAGGGCGCTCGGGATCCTGGAGGACGCGGCCTAGATATTGCAGCTCTTTTTCGAGGAGCAGGCCAGCGGCGGATTTTGGCAGGAACTTGGTGACGCCTACGGTGGAGGCGTGGGCGCGGTGGGCGGCTCCGAAGGCGTCGTCGACGTAGTATTCGGCGAGCTTGGCTAGCTGCTTGGAGAAATGTTCGTCGTTTTTTTCTTCTTCGGCGTGGAAGCGGAGATTTTCGAGGAGCAGGGCTTGACCTTTTTCTAGTTTGAAGGCGACCTCTTCGGCTTCGGGGCCGACGCATTCGGGGCAGAAACCTACGTTTTCTCCGCGGGAGAGTTCTTTGTCGAGCAGCATGCGGAGACGCTCGGCTACGGGCTTGAGACTCAGCAGGGGATCGGGCTTGCCTTTGGGGCGGCCTAGGTGGGAGGCGAGGATGAGGCGAGCTCCGTGGCGGAGAGCGTACTCGATGCTGGGCAGAGTTTCGCGGATGCGAGTGTCATCCATGACGCGGCCCTGGTCGAGCGGGACGTTGAAGTCGACGCGCATGAGGATGCGGTGGTCGTTGAGTGGGAGATCGCGGATGGAAAGCTTGGACATGGGAGCTCCGTCGATGGTCGTTCTACGGCGATTGTTCTATTGCTCTGCGTTTTAATGTTCTGCGTTCTAAACCTTGCGAAGCTTCGCTCCGCTAGCAGACAGGAGTGTCCGCTCCACACAAACAAATCTACTCCAAACAAACAAATCTATAGGCCTTTTGATGACATCAGGTTGATGAGGTCGCGGACGCGACAGGAATATCCCCACTCGTTGTCGTACCAGGAGATTACTTTGACGCAATTGCCGGCGACTACCAGGGTCATGGGCGCGTCGACTATGGAGGAACGAGAGTCGCCTTTGAAGTCGGAGGAGACCAGTTCGTTCTCTTCGAAGCCCAGGTAGCCTTTCAGCGGGCCGGATTCCGAAGCTTTTTTCAGGGCGGCGTTGACTTCCTCTCTGGTGGTTTTCGTTTCTACGACGGCGACCAGGTCGACGACGGAGACGTTGGGCGTGGGGACGCGCATGGCGAAGCCGTCGAGTTTGCCGGCTAGATCGGGGATTACGAGCTTGAGGGCTTTGGCGGCTCCGGTGGAGGTTGGAATCATGTTGATGGCGGCGGCGCGGGCTCGGCGCAGATCTTTGTGGGGGAAATCGAGGATGACCTGATCGTTGGTGTAGGAGTGGATCGTGGTCATGGTGCCGCTGATGATTTTGAAGTTGTCGTTGACGACCTTGGCGATGGGGGCGAGGCAGTTGGTGGTGCAAGAGGCGTTGGAGATGATGTGGTGTTTGGCGGGATCGTATTTTTCTTCGTTGACGCCGAGGACGACGGTGAGGTCTTCATTTTTTGCGGGGGCGGAGATGATGACTTTTTTTACGGTGCCGCGAAGATGCTTTTTGGCGTCGGTGGCGTCGGTGAAGCGGCCGGTGGATTCGATGACGACTTGAGCGCCCACGGAATCCCAGGGCAGGGCGGCGGGATCTTTTTCTTTGAAAACTTTGATGACTTTGCCGTCGATCGAAATGCTGTCGGCTCCGGCAGTGATGGTGTTGGGAAGGTTGCCGAGGATGGAATCGTATTTGAGCAGATGGGCAAGAGTCTGGGGATCGGTGAGATCATTGACGGCAACGAAATCGAGGTTTTTGTCGGCGAGAGCGGTGCGAAGAACGTTGCGTCCGATGCGTCCGAAACCATTAATGCCAACTTTTACGGCCATTGTGCCTCCGAAAGAAAGTTTGATTGCTAAGAGAATGCGGAACTGCCTAAAACAACATTCGATGGTAACAGGGTGGAGGAGGGAGCGTAAATGATGTGCGCGACTTTTGGTTGATGATGCGGTTTGCGGGACCATTGACCACAAAGGGCACCCTTCGGCTGCGCTCAGGGCGGGCTAAGGTTCATGAAGGAAATGCTTTGAGGATAGAGATCGCACTTGCGAGACCCCGCCTTCCGTCGCCGAGCGTGGGAAAGTTTGGGTGCCATAGGGGGGCTTCGACTGCGGTCGAGCTTCGCATTCGCGAAGCTTATCCTCCGCTCAGCATGACAAGATTGCGGGGATGTCAAGAGAGGGAGAGTATCTCTAAGTCCAGGGGTTGAGAATTGCCTTGAGGAGTGGGAAATCTGCAACGTTGCGGGTTACGAGTGTCAGGTGATGGATTTCCGTGGTTGCCGCAAGGAAAGCGTCGATTACGCCAATCGGGCGTCCGGCGGCTTCGTGGCGAGACACAGTCCTGCCCCAAGCCTCTGCCACTTTGATATCGACGGGCAGGACTCTTTTTTCGAATCTCAGCGGCAATTCGTGTTGTATCCAATGCTCGAGCCGGGTTCGACGGCTTCCTGCGGCCAGGCGTTCCACTCCGTAGTGGAGTTCTGCCAAGGATACGACACTGATGAAGATGCGATCTTCGTCGGCGGATTCCATCCAGTGGATGAGACCCGAGTTCGGACGCGGTTTGATCCATTCGGAAACTGCGTTGGTGTCGAGAAGGAAGCTCACAGGTCTGTTTTTCGAGGGCGTTCCTTGCGGCGACGGATCTTCAGGCCCGATTTGCGGAGAGGTGATTCGGCGAGGAACTGGGCTAGGTTGCCAACGCGCTTGGTCTTTCGCTGCCATTCTTCCGCTCCGACCACTACCGCGGCGGTGCGCCCATTGCGAGTGATGGTCTGCGGACCCTCGGACATGGCGCGCTCGATAATCTCGCTGAATTTTGCTTTGGCTTCGGCTACGGTCCAGTTTTGGGAACTCATGGGCGGGTCCTCGAGGTGCATTTGGCTCTAATAGTCATGATAGTCATTGTAGTCATAAGAGGTATGCAGTGCAATGCTGGTGCTAGCTGGGCAGGGAAAAAGGCAGACGTGTGGCCCCAGTCCCGAAAGGCGCAATCGAAACAAAGCTGTTATTGCAGCGCTGAAGCGCTGCGCCACCCAACAGCGAAGCCTAGGCAGAGGCGGGCGTGATTTCTATGGCGGTGTCGGTGTTGCGCCAGAGGAAGGGAAGGCGAGCGAGCCAGTATTTCTGTTTGATCAGTTGGCGGACGCGGGGGAGCTCTTCGGGTGGCAAAATGCGGGCGGCTGCGGGGAATTCGGGGCCGGTGATTTTTCCGCGGATGGTGCAGGAGGCGATTTTGACTTGTGGGTTGTTGCGGATGCGCTTGCACTTGCCCAATTTGCTGTTCGTCATCACGTAGAGTTTGTCCGCGTTTTCGGCAAACCAGATGGGAGTGTAGACGGGGACTCCGCTCTTGCGGAGAGTTGCGAGGCTGACGTAACGCTGGCCGTGGATTGCGACGGGGATGGAGGCCATTGGGATATTGTAGAGTGCTTAAAGCGTCAGCGCTGGATTCTTGCCGGAGGGCAGTCGAGCCGGCACCATGAGCAGAGCGACGAACTTCCGGCGCCAACTTGTTTGAACGGGTGGGACGGACGATGACTTACAATTGCGAGACTATTGAGACTGGCGATATGAACGAAGAATGGAAACAGTGGGAGGGTCGCACCGTCGATGGGATTTTTACGCTCAAGCGCTATTTGGGCGGGTCTGATCACACTGCGGTTTTCTTGACAGATAAGCAGAGCGCGGCCCGGGAAGGGAAGAGCGCGGCGATCAAGCTGATTCCGGCTGATGCGTCGGACGCGGAGAGGCAGCTGGCGCGATGGCAGGCGGCGGGGAAGTTGGACCATCCGAATCTGATCCGTGTTTTTGATGCGGGACGCTCTGATCTGGATGGAGTGGCGCTGCTTTATGTGGTGGAGGAATATGCGGAGGAGAATCTGGCGCAGATTCTTCCGGAACGAGCGCTGACGGCGGAAGAGGTCCGCATGATGCTCCCGCCGCTACTCGGCGCGTTGCGATATGTGCACGGCAAGGGGTTTGTGCATGGGCGCATTCAACCTTCGAATATTTTGGCGATTGGCGATCAGGTGAAGTTATCGAGCGACTCTGTGGGCGCGGCGGGCGAAATGAAGGTTGCGGCTAGCGCTGCTTACGAACCTCCAGAAGCGGCTACGGGAGCGGATTCTGCGGCGGGTGATGTTTGGCGGCTAGGAATGACGTTGGTTGAGGTGCTGACGCAGCGGTTGCCGGATTGGGATCGGTCAAAGGCGGGTGCGCCTGAGATACCGGCTGCGGTTCCAGAGCCATTTCGCGAGATCGCAGGGCGCTGCTTGCAGGTCGATCCCGCGCAGCGTTGGACGATGGCGGAGATGGCTGCTCGGCTGGAAACGGGACAATCGGCGGGGGTGGTGGCGGTGGCGCCGACGCCGACGTATGGGATGGCGGCCGCGGCTGCAGTGCGGGGGCGGGAGCAGGTTGGTAATCAGCATTTGCCTGACGCAACCAGATCCGCGAAGTGGCCTTACGTGCTATTGCTTGCGGTAGTTGTTGCGGCGATCTTGTTTCTGATGACGCGTGCGAAAACGACGAGCAATATTAACGGAACGCCTGCCGAGTCCTCAGCAAGGCAAACCGCGCCCTCGTCGACGCAGCCGGAATCGCAAGCGCCGGGGGGGGCTGCGAGTAGTGACGACGGCATTCTGAAACGCGTGATGCCGGAGATTTCGCCGAGCGCACGGCGCAGCATTCGAGGCACAATCAAGATTGGCGTGAGGGTCGACGCGGATGGCGCCGGCAATGTGACTTCGGCGAGAATCGAATCGGGCAGAGCAAGTAAATATTTTTCACGCGTGGTGCTGGAGGCTGCGCGGGAGTGGAAGTTTTCTCCGTCGGCGGATGAAGCCGGTGGGGGCGAATGGAAGTTGCAATTTGCGCTTAGCCGCAGCAAGACGGACGCTTCGGCGGTGCGGGTAAAACGGTAGGGAAGGAAGTTCGCTTCTAGTCGTGCCTGCCAGAAGCGCGCTTAAAGGCGCGCCTCGCTTGCTTGAGGGATGGGCCGTTCCTCCGGGACTTGAGTTCCCTTTGATTCCATTGCATCGACATGATAACGCTTGTCCATGAAATTCCAGAATTCCCACATGGTTGTTCTGATTCTCTTCAAACTCTCACCTATTTAAATTATGCCGTAAGATCTCACCATCCAACTCCCCCTCCCAGCGTGCGAGAACCAGCGTCGCTACTCCATTTCCAATCATATTGACTAAGGCTCTGAACATGCTCAGGAAGCGGTCGATTCCGAGAATTAGCGCCATCCCGGCAACGGGTATCGTTGGAATCACAGACAGTGTTGCTACGAGCGCGATGAATGATGCGCCTTGCACGCCACTGGCGCCCTTCGAAGTTAGTACCGCCACGGCGAGGATAGTAAGTTGCTGCGTCAGAGTCAGGTGGGTGTTAGTGGCCTGCGCGACGAACAGAGCGGCCATGGTCATGTAGAGGCTGGTTCCATCGGTGTTGAAAGTAAATCCGGTGGGGACAATCAGGCCGACCAGAGACTTGGAGCAGCCGAGTTTTTCGAGCTTGGCCATCAGAGTCGGGATCGCGACCTCCGACGAACTCACAGCCAACACCAAAAGAATCTCTTCCTTGATATAGGCGAGGAAACGAAAGATGTTGAAGCGGGCTACCCAGGCGATGGAGCCAAGCACGAGTACGACAAAGAGCATGGAGGTGAGCCAGAAAGTTACGACCAGCTTGGCGAGTGGACCGAGCGAAGCCAGGCCAAACTTGCCGACTGTGTAAGCCATCGCTCCGAAGGCGCCGATCGGCGCGAAGATCATCAGAATGCTTACGATTCGAAAGACGACATGAGTAAGGGACTCGATAAGTTCAACCAGCGGTTTGGCGCGAGCCCCGGCGGCCGACAGCGCAAAGCCGAAGAGCAACGCAATAAAGACTACTTCGAGAATGTCTCCTTTGGCGAAGGCGTCGACGACCGTCGTCGGAATAATGTGCATCAGAAATTCGGTGACGCTCTGCGTCTTTGCCTGGCCGGCATAATCGGCAACGGACTTCGCATCGAGTGTGGCCACGTTAACGTTGAATCCGCTGCCCGGATGCACGACGTTGCCGATAATGAGGCCGATCAATAGCGCCAGCGTGGAAACGATTTCAAAATAGAGGAGCGCCAGACCGCCGACGCGGCCAACTTTTTTCAGGTTCTCCATACCGGCGATGCCGCTGACCACGGTGCAGAAGATGATCAGCGTAATGATCATCGTGATCATGCGGATGAAAGCATCGCCCAGCGGCTTCATCGAAATCGCACGAGCGGGGTCGACGTAGCCAAGCACAATCGCCAATACCATCGCCACCAGAACCTGCACCCAGAGCACGCGATAGAAGGGCGTTTTACGGGGCGCGGGCCGGGCGTCGGTAGACACAGCTTGCGCGGGTGTAAGCGTCTTCAACACTTTGTCCGCTTATCTCGCCGGCTCGGTTTCGAGCACGCGCACCAGCCACGGGATGATGACTTCTTTGAAGATGCGGGGATCAGGCCAAACTCCGACTTGCCGCCCCAAATGGCCGCCCATGGGGTTGACCCATGCGGTCTTCGGCACATCGCCTTTGCTGAGCAGCAGATAGATGTCCGAGATTGGAACCTGCGTATCTTTCACTCCCGCGAGAATGAGCATCGGCGCCATCGGCTTGCCGAGCAGTCCTTGTTTGACCAGCGACATCTTCGGCAACGCTTCCGCCATTTCGTCGACGGTGTGCACGTTGTCGAAAATCGCCATCAACGCCGGCACTTGATCGAAAAGATATTCGCGGTTGCCGATCAAGGAATTCATTAGAAAATCTTTTTGAAAAAAAGTATCGACCGGCGGTGACTGGGCGCTCGCTCCTTTCAAGCGGTCCCGCTCCACAATCGCCATTTTTGTCGCCCAATATGCTCCCCAGCTCACGCCGTGCATGGCCACACGATTCTTATCGATCTCAGGCCGAGTGGCGATGTAGTCGAGGACGCGAGAAAGCATGCGGTCCGCGTTCTCGCTGACCTTAATCGGATTCTGTCCGGTGCCCGGGCCATCGACGGCGAGATAGCCAACGCCGAAGGGAAGAATCGCGCTGAAGCTCTCAGTCAAATCCTCCTTGCGACTGTCCAATCCATTCACCGCGAGCACCAGCGGCACAGGGCCGGTTGCGTTCTTCGGCAGGCGGAGATAGCCGATGATCTCTTTCCCCTCGAAGGGAATCTTCACGATCTCCATCGGCGGATCGAAGAAGCGGGCGTGGGCGCGGAAGGCCTCAAGCGCTTTCTCGTACGAGCGCTGCTTGCCGGGAGAGGCGGGGATGGGCCAGCGTCCGAATGAATAGAGGCGCCAGGCGCGGATGTAGTCGGCATTGGCTTTGGCCGGGTCGCTCTTCTCCAGCGCCTTGCCTTCGTTCATGTAGCGATCGGCGACTCCCATAAACGCCCCCGCCCATTCGTCTTTATCGCGCGTGTCAACCGAGTTAAGAGCTTCGCGAACGTCGCCCGGGTCGAGGCCGATGAGAGGATACTGGCCGACTTCGGCACGGTGAATCGCTTCGGTTTTAATTTCGTCGATAGTGCGCTCGGCGTGCTCCTGTGCAGAGCTAGCCGCGGTGGGCAGAAAAAGTAGAGCGACGGCCATGGCTAAGACCGCACATGAAATCGACAATCGAGAGACTTGATGATGACGTTCTGATGGTAGCGACACGGGACCATTTCCTTTCCCATTCGAAAAGACGGGGCCGGAGGGAGATCCGGCCCCGGTTCAGGGGAGATGCGACGCTTCAAAAAATAAGCTTGAGACCTAATTGCACGGCGCGGCTACCGCCCGAGCCGATAACGGGGTTGGCGGCGGCTACGTCGGGCGTGGCGCAGGCGCAGCCAAATGGCTGAACGGAAGGATCGTTGAAGCCAAATCCGTTCTGTCCGCCGTAAGGATTGGCGAGGTTCGGATGATTAAAGATGTTGAAGAACTCGGCCCGGAATTGCGCGCGCAAGCGCTCGGTGAAATGCCAGTTCTTCGCCACCGAGAAATCCACGTCTTTGAAGCCGAGATCGGGGAAGGTATTGCGGCCCATGTTGCCGAACTGGCCGAGGGGCGGCGGAAGCATGATGGAAGCGCCTTGCGCATAACAGCCGAAGAAGGCAAGTGATTCGGTGGATGCACC
>JGI12635J15846_10000095_pt1 | contig 62332 bp, 48 predicted proteins | sample BlaSpr_A8_OM2_M2_FD_15846 | JGI IMG/M metagenome (IMG submission 15846)
TGGTGCCGGGAGGGGGAGTCGAACCCCCAAGACCCGAAGGTCGGCGGATTTTGAGTCCGCTGCGTCTGCCAGTTCCGCCATCCCGGCTCGGTGGCAAGTGACTGAGAGTAAAGCTTAATTCACTTTTCTCTCGTTGTCACCTGCATCGTTTTTGTTGCCGACTGTGGCTGTTCTATGGCTGTTCTCAGCCTTGACGACCTCTCGTTGGTGTTCCTCGATTTTGGCGGTAGCCATCCTCACCACCTCCATGTCGATGATGTTGTAACGACGATAAACGCTGTCGGTCTTGTGCCCACTGATCAGCATGCCAACCTTTTCTGGGATACCCTCTCTTGACATATTCGGGATGCCAGTCCGGCGTAAATCATGGAACTGTAGCCCGAAGTGTTTCGCCTTTTTCTTGGAGTGGCACATCGCGCACTTTCGGACGTCGCTAACGATTTGCTCGCACTCGCGACACTGAAGCCTACCGAGGCCAGCACGAATGCAAGCGTGCCACCATGCATCCCTGAAGTCTCCTCCATCACGCCATCCTCTGCCGGCGAGGCCTCCGCAATTAAGCCGGCGTTTGTGGGCCCTCAATCTGGACCAGTTCGGACTTCCCACCTTTTCCTGCGCCCACAGAGACTTCTTTACCCTTGGCGTAGATGGGATGACGGCCATGCATTCGATTCCATTCATGCAAGCTTGCTGTCTGGTGCAGGTGCTCCACGATCCTTCGCCAGCGACCTCCGTTATAGGCACAAAAATTGATTTCACCCTCTTGGGTCGCCATAGGAGTAGTCGAATCAGACATCGTGGAAAGATCGTAGTTGAAGAGATCTTGGAACCACATCGCGCTGATCATAGCGAGCTTCCACAACCCGCTATAGGCATAAGCGCGCTGTGACCAGTCCGACCCGCTGCCCGCAACCCTATAAAAGCAGTCTTCAAGTAATTCGCGCAGTTGACTAAAACCAAAACCAGAAGGAGCCTTACCCTGGTCAAAATTTCGCAGCACAGACAGCGATACCATTGCCTTGGTAATCGCCGGCCGTCTCCCACGATCCGTTATCTCCACAAGGTCGCGGAGAAAGCGCTCTACGTCAAAGAACCTCGCCACCGGAACCATCTCCTTTGTTTGGGAATTGATCAGCACCGGGGAGAAGATGCCATGGTCGGGATGTATATCGTTGAATAAACTTCCCAGTTCGGTGTTTGGATGGAGGATGTCGCACAAATGGGCGAATGTTCCGTAGGCAGAGACGGGGAACCAGTCGCGCGACGGTTTCCACCCGAATGAAGTTTGAGCCTGCAAATCGTGCGCGATTTGCGAAACCGGATACCGCCTCGCGTAACGCTCATCAGCGGAAATATCTTCATCTCGGCCGCAGAACATCACCGGCTGAAAGATGATCCCGTGGATCTTCTCGATGTGATCTGCAACGAACCGAATGATGTCGCCAACCCCATCATCATTCAATCCATTCACCACGGTCACCTGAAGCGTCGTTTTCATTCCCGCCGCGGCGATATTCTCCAGGGCGCATCGCTTCACATCCATGTAGTTTCTGATTCCTCGATGGCTATTCTTCTCTTCGGTGACACCATCGAACTGGAGATAAACGCCGTGGAGTCCGGCGGTCTTCGCTCGGACAGCAAAATCTCTTTCTTGAGCAAAGCGAATTCCATTGGTGGCGACATGTAGGCGATGGAAGCCCATGCCCTTGGCATGCCGGACCGCGTCCAGGAATATCGGAGATAGCGTCGCTTCTCCTCCGGAGAACAGAATGTTAATCTCTCGCTGAGGTTTGAAGGACTTTGCTCTTTCAAACACAGCCGTCACATCTTGCATATCCAATTCGTGGACGAAACTGGCGGCGTTGGCGTCCATGTAGCACGGCGAACAGAACATGTTGCAGCGGTTGGTAAGGTCAACGATTAAATATGTACCGCGCCCTGTCCTGATGCTGTTTGCGCCGTGATTGTGAACCATTTCATCGCCGGCACAATTGAAGTCCTTCCCGAACCCGAGGCTCTCCATCCGTTTGAAGAACTCCGGATGATTCGAAAGCACGTCCTCGCACGGACCATGTTTCTCGCAAGCCTTGCGCATGAGAATGCGTCCTGCCTCCTCCACGATCTGCGCTTCGATGATCCCGGGCCGATCCCTGAAATCAGCAAGAGTCGCCTCACCTCTGATCACAGCCTCCACTGCCTCACGATTGCAGTCCGGGCACAGCGACAGAGTGCGCCGCGGAACACCGGTCGCCATTGGAACTCTCTCCCAGCTTCTGAGAAGCGGACTGGGAGCCCAAGACGGCTGCGGAAGTTTGTGGTACGGCAAGATCGAATTGATGTTTCTAGCAAAGGACCATGCGGCACTCGATAACGATCTGGTGAAACTGGCTGGCTGGGCGGACATTAGACACCTCCATTGCGGATTCGCTCAAAGGCGGGAGTACAGAGATCTGCGAAAGCATGGGAAAACCCTGCAGAGAAGTGGTTCGGATATTTTACATTGGAATGTTGCCTTTGCAAGCAGGGAAAGGGCGGGGAGGACGGGGACTTTCGTTTTTGCCTAGTGCCTCGCCCTCCTCGTTAGCTTACGATCAGGCCGTAAGATATAGCTCCTCCAAGGCAAGGCGGACGGATGAATCTCTTCGACGAAATATCATCATGGCCAAGTCTGCACGTTCGACACGAAGCTGCTCCGTTGCTTCGAGAGCGGGAGCCATAGCTCTGAACGATGCTCAACGGAGCGTCAGTCGAATCGTTGTACGATCTACCGCGAGGTCGCCGCCGAGATTCTCATGCAAAAGCCGATCGACGATGTCTTGCACCTTTATGAGCGCGTAAACCGCCGGATTCAGCAGATTCATCTTTCGGTCGTGCCAGGTAGTAAAGATCGTTAATCGCAACCGCGGCTCCAAACTTAGGCTGTTGCGAGGGTTCGAGGGCTTTGAAACTCTGCGAAAGGATGAGGTCGGCTTCGGCACCCATAAATTGGGTGTGCCAGTTCCAGCCGAAGGGCCTGGGGAATTCTGAATCTCAAAGTAGTCATGAATGGGGGCGGGCTGGTTCGCGAAGTCTCAACCCTATTTGCCTCATTTGAATTCCTCGCAGAAAGTGGAACGTGAACCGCCATGATGAACCGGTTTTCGAACGGCGACGGATACAGCGCTTCACCCCGGCCGGTTTTGGTGCGCGCCGCAAGGAGCGGAATAATGGCGATCTTCTTATCTTTGTCATCCGAACAGCGTCCTCTAAGATGTCTACTAATTTTCAGCGCGACGCTTTGTGGCGCCGCGCTTCTGACTGTCGGGCGAACGTCTCACCCACCTCACCGAGGGGCGAGGACGCCCTCGAGACGGCCGGCAAGATGCCTGCGCTACTTAGGCGAGATTGCGGGAACGTTCACTGGCGGTTGTTACGCGAGGTTGTTACAGACTTACTAGGAGACTAACCTTGACTACTAACTGCCAGGGTTAGCCATCATTAGCGCGAACAAGGCGGGCAGATAGATGATCGTGGCCTGTAGTAAGCGCCTGGCCGACGGCTTCGAGGCTGAGGCTGTAGCGGGCAATTGCAGGTTTGCCATTCCCATCGACACGCGGAAGAGCCCGGCGCCCATCAGGATGGCTCCGACGAAGTATATGCGTCCAGCCATTCCCATCGCGACCGGCAACAGACTCACTGGAATGAGCGCTGCTGAATAAGCCAGAATCCGCCATACTGTTGATTTTCCGTCAGAATCCACAACGGGCAACATGCGGATGTCACCTTGCGCATAGTCCTCGCGATAGAGCCACGCGATCGAGAGGAAATGTGGAAACTGCCACACGAACATGATAGCGAAAAGAATCAGGGTTTCGACTTCGAGTTTTCCTCGCACCGCCGTCCAGCCGAGCACCACCGGCATCGCGCCGGGGAATGCGCCCACAAAAGTGCAGATGGGAGACACTTTTTTCAATGGAGTGTAGGCTGCGAGATACACCAGCGAAGTTAAGAACACTAATAACCCAGTTAGTAAGTTGGCATAGATGGCGAGATAGATCGAACCACCGAGAGTTAGCGTCAGCCCTACCGAAGCCGCATGCGCCAGGCTCATTCGTCCGGACGGTATGGGGCGGAGAGCGGTGCGGCGCATCCTCGCATCCACGTTCGATTCGAGAACTTCGTTCAGTGCGGCCGTTCCACTCGAAACCAGGGCCACGCCCAAGAGTGCATGAAAGAGGCCTAACGACCACGAAGAGACGCCCGATCGGTGCGCGCCGAAGAAGTAGCCGCACCACGCCGTAAGCACAATCAGTGTAGTAATGCGCGCCTTGGTCAATTCGGCGTAGTCGCGCAGCCGAGCCACAAATTTTTGCAACATGAACCCCACACTCGCGGGCTTGACTCTTCCGCCTTAACTCAGCGGCTTAGCGCAAACCAGTCAGTTTTGAAATCGTTTTCAAACCATCCCTGCGGAAACTACGTTAAGAGACAGCATTCGTATCGCGCCCCGAATTCGATGTCAAGACAAAATTAAAAATGCCAGCACATTGTTTGAAACGCCGCCCTATCACGATGCTCCCACTAAAGGCGTTTGTTGGCAACTCGGGAGTCGAGGGCGTTTGACTACTGACCACCGCCCGGATTGGAAACGTTAAATGTTTCCGGTGGATCGAAATAGCATTGGTGCCAAAGGGCTGCGTCCGAGAGCGAGCCCGCCTTCCACCGCTGAACCGTCGGCAGAGTTGCGGCGATCATGCCGCCATCGACCGAATCGAAGATTAACACCACGCCGGCGAATTCCTGCGGTTTCGCCGCCAGCTCTGAATAATTCTTATCGAGCAATGACTTGGCGAATTCGAGCTTGGCTTGCGCGCCGCTGTTCTTCTCGTCCTCCTGGATTTTTTGCACCGAGACAATTTTCACATTCTTGCCGCGCAGCGGCTCCCAGTCTCCGGGAAACGGCCCGGTTTCTTCGCGCGTTACCTGAAAGAGCTCAGCGGCGACGGGAGCAGCATGGCCTCGATTCAACGGAATGTCAGAAATTCCCTCCGGCATTTCCAGGCTGGTGCGCCAGATCCATCCTCGCGACAAACCAGAAATTCGCACGTGAACCCAGTCCGCATTGAAATCCAACATCTCAAATTCGTCGTGCGCGCTCGCCAGAAATAAAGTCTTGCCACTTAAACTCGGGGTGGAAACCACCGGTGTTCCCGATTTTTTTATTGCGACCAGGTTCCTCGGTTGCGCCTGGTTCTTCAGCACTTCCTCGAGGCTAGCCGCTTGTGCCTGAAGGTTGGTAGTAGCGGCATCCAAGGGCTTTTGAGCATTCTTCGAATCCGCCAGTTGCTGCGCCGTCAAGCCGGGCTGCAACGACGAGGATAACGACTTAGCGCCGTCGGCCGCTCTCGGCTGGGGCGCAGAGATGACTGGCTCCGTTGCTGAACCGTCCGATGCCAGCGGCTCGGCGCTTGCCCTGGCAGCGTTTTGGCTGGCGACACGTTTGTCGGTGATCGCTTTGTCGGCGGCTGGAGGCTTAGCCCNCGCCGCCGCCGGAGCAGTCGCCGGAAAGCCTTCACTGGCATTCTTGTCGGCGCTCACCGCGGCCGGCTTGGCGGCCAGAAGATCGTTGAGTTGATCGAGGAGGTCGGATTCGATGCGGCCATTTGAAGTGAGCAACTGATACCCGGAGCGAGATGGAGTTGCATCCGAGTACCAGGCGGTCACCTTGGTGCTCACGCGCACGGCAGATCCGCCAGAAGGAGTTGAGACCACCTCCACGCTCGATTGAAAATAAGCGCGTTGATAGCGGCTCAGGGGATGATCGCCCGACACCGCGAATCCGTCGAGAACGGGAAGGCGTCCGCCCATAGAAGGCTGCAACTCTTTCAGCGCTTTTTCTACAGCGCTTTTTGACTGACGAAAAGTGCGCTCGTATCGGTTGCCGCCTTGCGGAGCGGCTGGGGCGTTCGTCTGGCCGGAGCTGTTCGGCGCTGCCGACAAGAGTGCGAGCAGCAGCAGCGAATGCAGCACGGCTGGAAGTGGTTGGCACGAAAAACGGGAATCTCGCCGCTTCATGGGGCCAGCTCCAATTCGTCGCGGCGAATCCATCCGTGCTCTCCTTCGTGCGTCTCCACTCCGAACCAATAAGGCGTCGTTATCACAATCAGAATCTCGGTGCCCGGATTGAGCGACCTGATCGTTGTAGCGGTGTGAAAGGGAGCGGACTGGAGCGGCGCTCCCGGCTTCTTGACCTGTCGAACTATCTGATGGCGGAGATCCGCAACGTGTTGTTCGAGCGCTTGGCCGGTGAGTTCGTAAGCGAGTGAGGTCTCGGGAGTCTCGGCAGCGGGCGCAGTTGGCGGAGGCACTGCTGGGGTGGACAACTCCTCCCCGCTTGTTTCCTGGCCTGACGAATTCAGCGAGTTTGCGCTTGTGCTTGCGCTGTCGGCGACGGAGCGCTCGCCGGCCGCGGAGGATGATTCGACCGAAGAACTCTCGCCATTGGCCGTTGAAGGATGTTGCCTCGCGGCGCGCTCCTCCTTCAATCTCAAGGCTTCGGCGGTTTCCTGCTTCACGAGTTCGACGGCGTGCAGGCGATCCTGAATGTCCTTGTACTCGGCGCTTTCGACAGAACCGTCGGAAGGATGGGTGACGTGGCGAAAATCTTCGACGAATACGGCGTCAATTCGCAAAATAGTATTGCTGAAGCCTTGCGGTTGGACTACGTAACGCACTGCGAGCGTGCCTGAATCGCTGCTGTCTTTGAAATTCCGCGGATCGAGAGCGTGCTCACGCACTTTGTAGAGAACCTTGCCACCCTGCTTCCAGGGCGCAAACGCCGACGTAGCCGTAGCCGCGACCGCATGGGCTACGTACTCGTCTTTGTTGTATTCCTTGGTTCCCCGAATGATGGTGTTCTGCACGATGTCTTCGACTACCTGCTCGACTTCGGGCTCGGGCAGAGGGAGGTTTACGATAAGACCGGCCCCATATTGAAGAACTTTCTTGTCGCGGCTTTGCACTGGAACCGATACAGTGAGGACCAGTAAAAGCAAGAGCAATGCGGGCGTATGAGGCGAAGAAGGCGCAGATCGAGCGAACACAGGCCAGTCGCCCCGTCCCATACTGCGAAATCCGCTTTTCGTGATCACTGGGCTCCGCGTCCTGTTGCAAGAGTCTTATACGTTGGTTTGATCGCTGTCAACCTGGCGCTCTGTACGCTAGGCGTCATTCCATTTTTCATACTCGTGAGACGATTAAAAAAAATAATAGATACCCTATTGCAGTTGAGCGTGCACGGTAGTAGTATGCACCCGCGAGTGGCGGTTGGACCACTTTACAGAAAAAAGTTTGGCAGTTTCCACGCCAGCGCGGTAGCGAGGATGGCATTTTTAAATCCGGGGCTGCGGTGCTTGCTGTGTTCGTAGAGTTGAGTTTTCGAAAATCTGAGAAGTGTCTGAGGAGTGCAGCATGCGTATGTGGGCGCAGTCTCATCTCTGTCAGAAGCCGCGTCGAATCAATTCCGTTCTCGCCGCAGCTTTCGCGTTAATCTTTTTGCTCCTGGGCGCCAGTCAGTCGGCGAGCGCCATACCTGCCTTCGCCAGAAAATATGGCCTGCGTTGCTCCGCTTGTCATGAAAGTTGGCCGATGCTGAATTTCTTCGGCCAAAAATTCAAAGACAACGGCTATCAGCTCATGAATGATCGCGACGCCCCGATCTGGCAAAACCCTGGCTACTGGCCAGTCACTTTCCGCATCACGCCGATCTGGCACCGGGTGAGCACTAACCTGGTCGCGACCGACCAAAGCCCTACTGGCGAGCAGAAGATTACTTCTTCCGGCTTCGATCTCAGCGGCTTGGATTTCCACACCGGCGGCACGCTGGAAAAGAATTTTTCTTTCTACGTACTGCCCTCCTCCGATCCGACAGGCGCCTTCCACTTTGAAACGGCCATGGCGCGGGTCGATAACATCGGCGGCAGCCCGTGGTTCAACGTAAAGCTGGGCAAGTACGAACTCGACAATTTGCTCTCGGAAAAACGCATTCTGACCCTCACCGGAAATGGTGGCATTTACCAGCTGTACCATTTCATTCCGGCGGGCGACGGCAACATCTTCGGGCAGATGGGTGACAACCAGTTGGGCATCGAACTACTGGGACACTCCTACAACGACCGGACTCGGTACTCCGTTTCGCTGCTGAGCTCGAACGATGGAAGCGTGGAATTACCTTACGGTGCCGAATCTTATTCCACGTTCATCACCGGCAGCCAGGCGTTCGATACCGGCAAGCTGGGTGTGGATCGCGTCGGTTTCTACGTTATGGCGGGCGCAGCTCCGACGAGTTGGCTCACCACGGGTGGCACGCCGATCGCCGGTTCGGGTGGCAACAACAAAGGCTACAGCCGCGAGGGCTTCGTCGGGCAGTTCTACTTCGGCGAGCATGCGGATGTGACGGTGGTGACACAACATGGATCGGACAGTGCCTGGTTTGGCCAGGGCTATGGAGATTTGATAGACGGCGTCGCGACGAACAACAACACGCCAGGGACGGTGCTGCTCAAGGGAGCGCAAAATCCGACCTGGAATGGCGTTCTCATCGAGCCTCACTACGTAATCAGCCCGCAGATGATTTTGATTGGGCGCTATGAAACGCTTCGAATGTCGCAGCAGTCTAACAACGGATCTGGAGCCAATAGCGGCCCGGGATCTACCACATCCGTTGCGAACAACCTCGGCAACATCTCGACTTACACACTCGGCTACCGCTACAACCCATTTATGACGAGCCGGGCTGGCTTCGCCTACCACGGCGAATACAACTGGTTCCACCAGAACGGAACCGCGCCTGACGGCACCAGCAACCTGACCAGCAGCGAACTGTTGTTTGGAATTGACTTCGACTTCTAACCATCGGGATGAGCCGCCGGCACTCGGTTCGCCGGCGCTGACTTCAGTTTAAGGGTGCACACTATGAAAAGCTGGAAGCCAATGCGTTTTAGCAGCGCGATCCTCGTCATCGCGATTCTCGGTCTACTCACAGCTCTCGCTTTTGCCCAAGATGAGCCGGTCGTTGGCCCGAAGCCGCCGGTGGTGGTTAAGCCAATGGAGAGTCACATTGGCAACATCACCGGACATGCCGTGGATGCAAAGTCTGACTACCGCCGCTATTGCGCTGGCTGTCACGGCGACTACGGGGATGCCAATGGCGAAAATGCGGTTTGGCTGGATCCGAAGCCGCGCGACTTTACGATCGCAACTTTCAAGTGCCGATCGACTCTTACCGGCACGCTGCCGACGGATCAAGATCTCTTCGACACCATTGGACGCGGCCTGACCAACTCCAACATGCCGATCTGGAATACCTTCACGAAGCAACAGCGGGCTGACCTGGTCGCGTATATCAAGATTTTTTCGCCGCGCTGGGACAAGGAAAAGGCTGGCACACCCATTTCCATTCCCGCGGAGCCCCCGGTCACCATTGAGAGCATTTCGCACGGCCAGGCGCTGTTTGCCAAGCTGGAATGCTGGAAATGCCATGGCACGCATGGAGAAGGCGACGGACCGTCGGCGTCAACTCTGACGGATAGCAAGGACAATCCGATTCGTCCCTATAACTTCGCGCTGGGCGGGAACGACTCGCGCTTTAAATGCGGCAGCACGAACCAGGATATCTACAAGATCTTTATGACGGGCGTGGATGGCACGCCGATGCCGTCCTTTGCCGACGTAATTCAACCGAATGATGCGTGGGACCTGGTTCATTTCCTGCGCACGTTGCAGGTTCACCGTCACAGCAAGGAGAACGAGGTTCTAATGGGGGCGCACGGAGTGATTCCTCCTTATCAGGATAAGGGCGCGCCACACGCCGCTGCTCCGGCGGATAACAAGGCGCCCGATGGTGGTCAATAGTTAGGATTCGCCGAAGTTAATATTCGCCGAATTATGAATATCCCAGGAGGCGGTAAATGCGTAGGAAAAAAACTCTGCTCGCTCTTTTGACGATGCTTGCATGCTCTTCCCTGATGTTCGCCGGAACCGTCAGCGGCAAGGTGACGTATACGGGCACGCCAGTCAGACAGAAACCCATCGACATGTCGAAGGAACCTAGCTGCGCCAAGCAGCACGCCACACCGATCACTACGGAGACCGTCGTGACGGGGCCGAACAACGCGCTAGACAATGTGGTGGTCTACATCTCGTCGGGAGCTCCGGATGACGGCCAGGTTCCTTCGCAGACGATCACCTACACGCAGAAGGGATGTCAGTACATTCCGCACGTTCTGCCGATGCACGTCGATCAGGAATTCGAGATTCTCAACGACGACCAGACTTCGCATAACATTCACCCGCAGCCGAAAATAAATGTCGAATGGAACAAGTCGCAGCCGCCCGGAACTCCGCCGATCAAGGAAAAATACGACAAGCCCGAATTCATTCCGGTAAAGTGCAACATTCATCCCTGGATGCACGGCTGGTTCGTGGTGTTGAAGACCTCGCATTTCGACGTAAGTAAAGATGGAGGCGACTTCAAGTTGCCGGACCTGCCGCCGGGCAAGTACACCGTCACCGCATGGCATGAGGACTACGGCACGCAGACGGCCGACGTCACCATCACGGGCAGTGAAACCAAGGATGTGAATTTTACATTCAAAGCGAAAGCTTACTAGCGGGGCCCCGCGGCGGCGATTAGGAGAAGACGATTAGAAGAAAAAGATAACTGCAGTAGGGCGCTGGCTGCCCGAAGCCACCCAGTCTGGCCAAGACAAGTTGGCAGTCTAAGGGGCAGCCAACCGCTTGAGAAGGCAAAGCGAGCTTTTACGAACCTTAACCCTGCCAGAGTTCTGCCCCAGGAAACGGGCTTCGCAAAGGGTGTGTTGTGTGTGGCGTGCGGGAGGAAAAATGGAAACTGCGATCGGAGTATTTGCTTCACGCGACAATGCCGAGGGAGCAGTTAAGCAATTACGCGAACGGGGAGTGCCCGAGGATTCCATCGTCTTCCTCACCCGGTCGGAAAACGAAGCCAGAAAAATGGCGAAAGAGTTCGGCGCCTATCTGGGCGGCTTCGTCGGCGGGGCGGCGGGGATGACCACTGGCGTTGTCGCCGCTACCCTGCTTCTTCCTGGAATTGGAACGGTGTTTGCCCTGGGCTTCGGCGCTGCCGCACTTCTGGGGGTTGCGGGTGCTGGCGCGGGTGCCTCCGCTGCTTTGGCGACAACGAGTGATGAAAACGCGGCGCCGCCGACAGCGGGTGAAAAATCTGCCGAGGACATCGCATTTTTCCGGGAAGTGCTTAAAGAAGGACGTTCCCTGATTGTCGTTCGCACCGAATCCCAGGAACTGGCAGTTTCAGCATGCGCGATTCTTGACCGGTTGGGAATTGGCATGCAAGGCCAGACCCCGGTCAAGATGCAAACGGCGACCCGCCAGGTGGGGGCGATCACCGTCGTCGATATCACTGGGAGAATTACCCTGGGCGAAGGCAATGTGATTCTTCGCGAAATCATTCGCGATCTTGCGGAAAACGGCAAGAAATCGGTAGTGCTGAACCTAGGTGAAGTGCAATACATGGACAGTTCAGGGGTAGGTGAATTGGTGAAGGCGCACACCACCACCAAGAGCCACGGCGGGCAGTTGAAACTGGCGAATCTGAACAAGCGCGTGCACGACCTGCTGGAGATGACGCGGCTGTCTACGATTTTTGATATTCAAAAAGACGAGTCGAGCGCGATCAGATCTTTTGGAAGTTCGACTTAGCTGCTGGTAGGCGGGGGCTCTATCGCTCACGTTTCGGATCTGACGTTTCATTCGAAGGCGAGCAATCGTCATCAAGCGGGTTGAACCCGGGACGAGGGGAAGCATCATGGCAAAATTCTTTGCGGTCACCATCATCATCATTGCGATCCTATCGGCGATTCCCATCCTCCGCCACACCTGGGACGCGCCCGAGGATATTTCGACGCATGGCGCTCTGATCGATGAGCAGATGTCGGAGACGATGGCTGAAGCCGGGATCGCGTTTCTCGCCGCGCAGTTTGTTTTGGCCATTTTCGTCTGGATGTTTTCAAACCGGGGTCCGGATGCCAAGATTACGAAGTTTCCCGGCGGCGCCAAGGGCCTGGTGATTGCCGCCTTTTTGGTCGTTGGCATAGAAGTCCTGGCTCTCGGCGTCTTCGGAGTGAAGGCCTGGGCCACCGTCTACCTCACGCCGCCCGCGGCCGACGCCATGCCGATTCAGGTGCAGGCCGGACAGTTCGCTTTCTATTTTCGCTATCCCGGCCCGGATGGCAAGTTCGGTGCGATTCATCCCGAGCTTGTTAATGAAGGATCGCAGAACTACTTCGGCCTCGACCCGGAGCACGATCCCGCTTCGCGAGACGATGTTGTGGCCGCCGAGATGGCGATCCCGATAAATAAGGAGATTCATCTCCTCATGCACGCGAAGGACGTCGGACATTCCTTTTTTGTGCGCGAGCTGCGCGTGCAGCAGGATTTTGTCCCCGGCGTAGATGTGACTCTGCACTTTACCGCTACCAAGGTCGGTAAATACGAAATTGTCTGCACCCAGCTTTGTGGCTTGGGGCACTACAACATGAAAGCGTACCTGGAAGTAATGTCGCAGCAGGATTTTGATGACTGGATGAAAAAGGAAGTGGCATTGCAGTGATGCTCTGCCCGTCCGCAGCGAGCGCGGGCGGATTCCATTGAGGTGAGGCCATGCACGACATTTCAGCGCCAGCGGTACACCACCATGCTCCTCCGACGAGTTTCATTCGGAAGCATGTCTTCAGTCTCGACCATAAGGTGATCGGCAAGCAGTATTACGCTTTGGCGCTGGTCGCTGCGCTGTGCGGAATGGTTCTTTCCTGGATGATGCGCATCCACTTGGCCTGGACCAATGCCGCGATTCCCGGCCTGCAATTGCTTTCGCCGAACGGCGCTCCCGGCGGCGTGATGACGCCCGAGTACTATCTGCAATTGATGACCATGCATGGCACGATCATGGTCTTCTTCGTCCTCACTACCGCGCCCTTCGCCGCCTTCGGCAATTTCTTTCTGCCCATCCAAGTCGGCGCCGAAGACATGCCCTTCCCGCGCTTCAACATGATGTCGTTCTGGGTCACCTTCACCGCTTTCGTGGTCCTGATGGCGTCGTTCTTCGTGAGTGACGGCCCAACTCTCGGCGGCTGGACGCAATATGCACCGCTGAATGCTGTCGGGGCGGTCGGAGGTCCGGGCCAGGCGATGGGCGTGATCCTTTGGATGACTTCAATCGCGCTGTTTTGTATCGGCCAGTTATTAGGCTCATTGAACTTCATTACGACTACGCTTGACCTGCGCGTGAAAGGCATGAGTCTGATGCGTCTGCCGCTCAGCGCCTGGGCATGGTTCATCACCTCCTGCATGGGTCTGACGGCATTCTCCGTGCTCATGCCGGCCTGCATCCTGGTAATTCTCGACCATGTGGCGGGAACCAGCTTCTTCGTACCGTCGGGCCTGGTTATGAATGATCAGTTGCTGCCGCATTCTGGAGGTTCGACTCTTCTCTGGCAGCATCTTTTCTGGTTCTTCGGACATCCGGAAGTTTACATCGCGATCGTTCCCGGCATTGGCATCGTTTCCCATATCCTGATTACGAACATGCGCCGGCCGATGCTTAGCCAAAGGGTGCTCATCTATTCCATGGGAGCGCTCGCCATTCTCAGTTACATGGTCTATGGGCATCATATGTTCGTGAGCGGGATGAATCCGATCTCGTCGCTGGCATTTTCTTTCCCGACGCTGGTCATCACCATTCCGGCGACCATCATCGTGCTGATTCAGGTCTTCAGTCTGTACGGTTCGAACCTACGGATCAACTCGGCTTCCTTGTTTGCATTGGGCTTTATTTCGATGTTCGTCAGCGGCGGCGTTAGCGGATTCTTCCTGGCTCAGCCCTCGATCGACATCATGCTGCACGGCACATATTTCGTGGTCGGCCATTTCCACATGGTGATGGGCGTGGCCGCGATGTTTGGCATCTTCGCTGGAACCTATTTCTGGTTCCCGAAGATGGCCGGCCGCATGATGAATGAGACTTTAGGCAAGATTCACTTCTGGCTCAGCTTCGTCGGCGCCTACTGCATCTTTATGCCCTTCCATTACCTGGGAATGGCCGGGAACGTACGCCGCTACTCGACGTTCGTGGATGATTACCTCCAACCGTTGATTCCGGTACATCGTTGGATCACCGTCGCCGCCCTTATTACCGGCGCCGCCCAGCTTGTTTTTGTCTATAACCTGATTCACAGCCGCTTCTGGGGGAAACCCGCGCCGGACAACCCATGGGAAGGCACTTCGCTCGAATGGAGCACCGCTACGCCTCCACCGTTCGATAATTTTGGCGGCAAGCATCCTGTGGTCTATCACGATCCATTCCAATATGGCGTAAAGAGTTCGGCGGGCGACTATGTTATGCAGACTTCACCCGAGCAGGTTGCGACAGAGCACGAAGAGAAGTAAGTCGAGAAAATAACTGGGCAGGAGTTAACTAGTAACTACGCGAATAAGTGCTGGAAGGGCAGTTAGGCGGATTTATGGCGACAACGGTACATGAGCCACCGAGAATCGATCCCGAGCGCCTGCCTGAGAAAACGCATTCGGGCAACGGCGGCGGGGGTAACTTCATTCCGGCCGACGATGACCTGCATGTAACGGAGGACTATTCGCCGCCTCCGTCGTCGACCGCGATCTGGGTCGTGCTGTTCGCGGTGACCATGATGTTTGCGGCGTTCACCAGCGCCCTGGTCGTTCGTAAAGGGTCATCGCAGGACTGGCAAAGCTTTACCCTGCCGCCAATCCTATATCTCAACACCCTGATACTTCTTCTCAGCAGTGTGACGCTGGAAGTTGCGCGCCGCCGGGTCTCGGCTTTCATGCGCGGAGTGACGAGTCGCGCTGAGCACCCGGCGCGCTGGCTGTATATAACGTTGTTTCTCGGCCTGCTTTTTGTTAGTGGCCAATATGTCGCATGGACGCAATTGCGGGCGCAGGGACTGTATCTGGCCACCAATCCAAGCAGTTCTTTTTTCTATGTGCTCACGGTGACGCACGCGGTGCATGTAGTGGGCGGACTGGGCGGGCTCCTCTATGTCATCCGCAAGCTGAGTAACTCGTCCTTGCGAAGAAACGCGCTGGTCGCTACGGCGCGCTACTGGCACTTTATGGGCGGACTTTGGGTGTACTTGATTTTGCTGCTCTGGTTCAAGGTGTAAGCGACCTAGCTGTAAGCGTGCAAACTGTGACCACAGAGTTATAAGTAATTTATAAGCAAGTCATAAGCAACCAACCGGCTCGACCATTAGGAGGCGCCGTGAACCAAGCGGACTTAACCATGGGGGCACACTCGACAGGCCTTACCATCGAGCCACCCTTCTCAATTCCTACCAAAAAATTGGCGATGTGGCTGTTCATTATCGCGGACACCATGACCTTTGCGGCTTGCCTGGTGGCGTACGGATTCCTGCGCAATGGAACCGCCGATTGGCCGCGCCCCTTCCACAGCATCACTAATGTCGCCCTAATGACCGTCATTCTTCTAACCAGTAGCTTGACCATGCTGATCGGCCTGCGCGAAGCGCGCGCCGGCGATAAAGCCAAGGCCTTCCGCTGGATCATGATGACCGCAGCGTTGGGCATTCTTTTCGCGCTCCTGCATATTCGCGAATGGCTCGGGCTTATCGGCGAAGGCATGACCATGTTCAAGAATCCGTGGGGAACGGGGTTGTTCGGTGCGTCGTTTTTCAGCATCACGGGCCTGCACCTGACCCACGTCACCTGCGGCATAATCGCCTTGATCGCTGTAGGCCTGCGCTATCGCACCGGCCGCTACAATGCCGATGACATAGAGGTTTTAGGGCTGTACTGGCACTTCGTGGACCTGGTTTGGATGTTCGTCGTTCCGTTAGTCTATCTTTTGAATCTCACTCACTAGACCGAGTAAGCTTGGGAGCCGGAAGCCTATGACAGCGACACCAGCAGCGAAACGTGAGAGCGGTGGAATCGGAAAAGACGTGCTCGTCTATATTTGCTTGCTTGCGCTCGCAGGCCTGCAATTTGTCATCGCCTATCAGAAAATCGACCCTGCGCAAATGTTGACGCGCATGCTCATAGTGGCCTGTGTCGAGGCGGGCCTGGCAGAGTTATTCTTCATGCATCTCTGGTCCGAGAAGCGAGCCTTCCTGTGCTTCGTCGTGATCTTTACGGTCTCGGTTTTGCTGGGGATGCAATATGGTTGGACCGACAGCTTCCGCATGCTGGTTGGCGCTGCGCCTTATTCCAGATAATCTATCTGGGTAAGGGGAGTTGAGGAATTGGGGTGAGAGCAAAAGCGAAAGTAAAGATGATTTGTGCGAGGCCGTTGCTGCTTATGGCCATCGCGCTGGTTGCGTCGCTAATGCTCGCCGCTCCTCTCCCGGCTTTCGCTCAGAGCTGCGCGCTCTGTTATACGCAAGCAGCGTCCGCCGGGGCGCGCATGATTGATGCTTTGCGTAGCGGAATTCTTATTCTCATCGTCCCACCGACCTTGATGTCGGTGTGCATGGTTTTCATCGTTCGCCGCAAGAGCAATCAGTTCCGGCGGGATGAGGACGAAACTGACGACACATCGGACCACTCTGATCGCGAGTGGTAGTTGCAAGGCCCTTCTTTTCGCAGCGGGAGAAACCCTTCCCCAAAACTTGAAACCGGCGAATGTTCCCCTCCCCTTGGAGTGACTCGAACCAGCGAGAATGCCTCCCGGCTTAATTGCGGGCTGTCTTGTCCAGAGCGGCTTTCAGCGATTCGAAGGCGTGCTTCTGATAGGGCTCTGCATCTTTGCGAGTGAATACCGGCGCCGCGGCCTGAAGATCATTTCGCGCTGCATCGTAATCGTGCCTGCGGTACGCGATCTCGGCCTGCGAAAGATTTATTCCGGCGCCCCAATCGGGATCGCCCGAGAGCTGCGCAACCGCCTGCGCATCGATCTGCGGCAAGAGAGCGGCGGCTTCATCCAGTTTATTCTGGCCGATCAGACAAGCCGCCAAAGAGTACGCGGCGCCTCCCGTCAGCCCTGCGCGCGCGCCGAAGGCCTTTGCCGATTCCGCATACGACTGGCGCGCATTGGCCTCACCCTCGCGGAGGCGGCCGGCGCGGCATTGCGCTAACGAAGCGTCCGCCAGCGTCGCCGCCGCGAAAAATGAGAGTGGTCCCTGCTTGCGCGCGGCGAGATCGTGGATGGTCAGATCATCGCGAATGGCATCATCCCACATTCCGAGACTGCCTTCGGACTGCGCGCGCGTGGCCAAGAGCTGCATGGTGAGTTCGTGATCCGGGCCCAGGCGCGACACAAATTCCGGATAGATGGCGTTGGCTTCCCTAACCGCCTCCTCGTGCTTGTTCTGAATCATGAGAGCCTGCGCCAGATTCAGGCGTACGCGCAAAACATGGGGACTATCCGGGCCGGCCACACGGGTGAAGGCAGCAATGAGTTCGCGAAATAATTGCTCGGCCTTGGCGCCTTCGCCGAGCCGGATGTAAGAAAATGCCAGTCGTTGTTTGAAGGTCAGGCGCGCACTCTCGTCGAATTCAGGCAGAACGTCTGCCTTCTCCACGGCCGCTTGAAAATTCTCAGCCGCAGACTTGGCGTTATTTTCGACGAGCGCGATCATGCCTTGCGCCGAGGCCAGCCAGACGGGCAGGTCAGGCCGTGGATGCGCGAGCTTTCCGATCAGCGCTTTTTGCTGCTCGAGGATGGACTTGGCGAGCGGCAGCGAGCCAGATTGATAGGCGCGCGCCTCGAGCGTAACTCGCTGCAGCTGAATGACGATCGCATCCTGCGATAGTTCGCCGTCGACTTGCTGGAAGAGATGCGCAGCGCGGTCATACTCAAGGCGCGCGTCGGGATAGTCGGTGCGATTATCCAGAGCCCGCGCGATGGTTTGATGGAGGCGCGCGGCGACCAGCGGCTCATCCTTGAATTGGCGGTCGATGCTCGGCGAGGCTTGCTGGATCGCCTCCATGAGCGATTCGGTCGATTTGCCGCTGGAAAATGGGTTGCTGCGACCGAGCAGATCTTCAGAAAGAAAACGGCTGACGGCGCTCGCAATCGCGGTCTGGCGGTTGGCGATGTCGCGTTCGCGAGCGGCGCGGCGATAAAGCGTGACGCTGAATCCTAGGCCGATGGCCAGTGCAACTACGGCTAGCACAACCCATGGGCGACGCGTTCGAGCCGCCGCGAGTTTTCGCTCAGCCACCTGTGCGCGGAGTTTTGCGGTTTCCAGTTCGTTGCGCCGGACGCGGCGGGTTTCGAGAGTAAGTAGCCGTTCGGCGAGATCGGCGGCACTGCCCAGACGACGCGCCGGATCGCCGCATGCCGCATCGGCGATATCCTCGCGCAGCAGCGGATCTTGAATTCCAGCTTCCCAGCCGGGCGCAAGGGGCTTACGAAAATCGCCGATGAGCAACTGATAAAGGATAACGCCGAGCGCATAAACGTCGGCGGAAGCGCTTGGCGACTGGCCCGCCAGCACCTCGGGCGGCAAGTACATCAGCGTTCCGGTCAAAGCTGCGGCGGAGGTCCCTGACGCAGTTGCAGACGATCCAGGCGGACTCCCGGATGATTCCTTCCCGAGCGCTACGGTCTGCGTGAATCCGAGGTTGGTGATTCCCAGGGCATGCAGGCGCGAGGGATCGAACAGCGAAGCGCTGCCGAAATCCGCAATTTTGATCTGCCAGCCTGCGCCGGCTCCGGAAGCGGCAGTGCCGGGAATGACCAGAATGTTTGCCGGCTTCAAATCTTTGTGCAGCACGCCGATGCCATGCGCCGCGGCGACTGCCTGTGCAATATCGATCAAGAGGTGCAATCGAACAGCGAGCGGAATCTGGATCAATCCGCCTTGCGCGACCGCCCACTCAGCCAGGTTCGGCCCGGCATATTCGCTTTCGAGAAAGAACGGAGACGTCTCAAAGTTCCATTCCAAGATGCGGACAAATTCGGGCCGGTCGCCCAGCGACTCTCGGAGGAAGCGTGAAACGGTGATCTCTCGCTTCAGCCCTTTCAGTCGTACACCATCGGCCGCAAACTTGAATACTCTCTGCTCGCGGGTCTTCGGATTCTCCGCCAGCCAGACTTCGCTTGAGCCGGAGACATCCATCGGTCGAGTAAGCCTCCACTGATCGCGCCCGGGCACGAAGTCACCGGCCTTGAACCCGAGGTCGGGTCCGGCAGGCGCTGCCACGGTCTTGCAATAGACAGGCACTGCCAGTCGATAGCCGACGCGGGCAACGGTAACAATTACCGGGTGCTCTTCGTCGCCGAGGGCCTTGCGAAGTTTCGAGACAGCGGTCGCCAGCGAGGCGTCAACCACGATCACATCGGGCCAGACGGCTTCCAGCAACTCTTCTTTAGTTACGACCTCGCCAGCGTGCAGAAGAAGTTGCAGCAGGATGTCGAGAGGCTTCGATTCGATGTCGACTGCCCTGCCCTTGACCCGCAAGACCCGTCCCAATTCATCGAATTCGTAATCCGCGAAGCGCCAGACGCGGCCGGAGGTCTGGGCAGTTTCTCCGGCAGCTTCGTTGTAATTCATAGACTTAGCCACGCGTTAGAGTTCTTTAGAATTCCGTCAGGACATGCAGCGGGGGATCGTGCAGACTGTCGTCCAACGGCCACTGGTAAGTGGAAACATTTTGCCACGAACCGGTGCTACCGGGCACGCAAATTCACAAAAAAGGGATGCCCAAGCTGGGGGTGATGTCGGGAAGGCTTCACTCCCAGGGGCGCCCCAGCCGGTCCGCAGGATCTGTGGGATTTTCATGTTGCCGGAACATTCATCTTGACACGATCACTCGCGACCAGGACAATCGCGGTCTTCGGCCAAAGTGTGTTTCCCCCGGCACCCGCCCGCTGAACTTGTGTCTTTTTCGCGAGCCATCCATGATCCACACGAATTTCGTTATGAGGAGAGTCTTTATGAAACACCGTGGAATCGCACTTTTGATGATCGCAGTAGTCCTATTGTTTGCTACGGCGGCGACTGCCCAGACCTACACCCCGCTGTACAGCTATCCGCAGACCGATGTTGGCGACAGTGGCATCACTTGGCCGAGCGTTCTGTCGCAAGGCCAGGACGGGGAGTTGTACAGCACCATCCAAACGAATGGAGCATATACCTTCGGCAGCGTGTACAAGATAACAACCACGGGACAGTACATGCTGATCTACAATTTTTGCGCGGAAGGCTCGCCCTGCGCTACCAGCGGCGCCTATCCCACCGGCGGTGTAACGCTGGGATTCGATGGAAACCTCTGGGGGACGACCGAGGACGGCGGCAAAGACGCTGCCGGAACGGTGTTTAAAGTGACGCCCGCAGGAACGTTGACGTTGGTATATCCCTTCACCAATGCCAAAGATGACAGCGCTCCGAACTTCACCGTCTTGCAGGGGCAGGACGGCAACATCTACGGCGTGTCCGAGGAACAATACAACGGGCAATATGGATCCTTCTTTAAACTCACGACCAAAGGCAAGATCAGCCCTTACCCGTTCGGCTACACCAACGGCTCGTCCCCGAGCCTACCGATCCAAGGTACCGACCTCAACTTCTACGGAACCACACAAGCCGGCGGAGATACGTCGTGCGGCGAATTTGGATGCGGAGTGGTGTACAAAGCGACGTCGGCTGGCAAAATCACCGTGCTTCATGAGTTCACAGGGTATGTTAGCAGTACGAACTTTGATGGATCCCGGCCGATCGGAACCTTGGTTCAGGGTTCCGATGGAGATTTTTATGGAACAACTTATACCGGCGGCGTCAACAATCTGGGAACTGTCTTTAAGATCTCGGCGTCTGGCACTTATACGTTGCTCCACAGCTTCGCCGGAGTTCCCACGGACGGTTCGTATCCCATCGCGGGCGTGACGGTTGGCACCGACGGTAATTTTTACGGTACAACGGCGAACGGCGGTACTGTAAACTATGGCGCGCTCTACGAAATCACTCCCGCTGGTAAAGAAACGATTCTCTATAGTTTCTGCGCTGTCGCCTGCACCAACGGATTTTCTCCAACCACCCCAATGGCGCTGCATACGGACGGAAATTTCTACGGCAACACCGCCGGCAACTCATTGGGAGGTTCGGTTTTCTACAGCTTCAACGTGGGATTCAAGCCGTTCGTCAAGCTGGTGACGTGGTCAGCCAAGGATGGCGCGACGGCAGAGATCCTGGGTCAGGGCTTCACTGGTGCGACCGGAGTTTCCTTCGACGGAGTGGCGGCGAAGTTCGATAACGTCTCCGATACTTACATGACCGCAACCGTTCCCGCAGGAGCGCTCACCGGCCGGGTAACCGTGAGAACTTTCACCGGCACGCTGACCAGTGATCGAAACTTCCTCGTCACGCCGCAACTTAAGAGCTTCAGTCCAGCGAGCGGGGTCGTGGGAAGTTCTGTGACCATCACCGGTGTAAGCCTCACTCAGACAACAGGCGTGACTATCGGCGACAAGGCAGCCAGCTTCACCGTGAACTCCGACACCCAGGTAACCGCGACCGTGCCCGTTGGCGCGAAGACCGGTAAGACAATCACCATCACTACGGCCGGAGGAACGGCAACCAGCAAGGACAAGTTTGACGTCGCGCCGCTGATCAAGACCTTCAGCCCGAGTAGCGGGCCGGTGGGAACATCGGTCACGATCACCGGCAACAGCTTCACGGGCACGACGAAAGTAACGTTTGGCGGCGTGGCGGCAACCAGCTACAAGGCCATCAATGACACACAGGTGGATGCACTCGTCCCGACAGGCGCAGTGACCGGGCCAATTGCCGTCACCACCGCGGGCGGCACTGGAACGAGTACAAGCAAGTTTACGGTCACGCAATAGTCGGCATGTGCCGGCGCAGCGCCGACCAGCGATGGAAAAGTATACTTAGATCGCCATTTGCTTTTTGCAGAGTTGACGGAGCCGGGCTAATCCGGCCCCGTCTTTTTTCACGCTGGCGCATTTGTCGAACACCTTGCGATTTACGCCTGTCAGCGAGCACGTCTCCGCTCAATCATCTGATATAACAATCCAGTTGCTCTTTGATGATTATTGAAACTGCCCGCCCGGCTCGTCGCGCGGAGCGAGGAGAATTCCATGGAAGCCCGTGTCCTCGATCAATTCCGTGCCATCGTAGGCCGCGGATTGATCACCGAAACCTCACAGCTGCACACCTACGAATGCGACGGGCTGACGAACTTTCGGGTTCTGCCGCAAGCCGTTCTGCTTCCGACTTCGACGGCTGAAGTGCAGGCGATTGTGCAGATCTGCCATCGCGAAAAGATTCCTTTTGTCGCGCGCGGATCGGGCACGGGGCTGAGCGGCGGTGCGTTGCCGGTAGACAAAGGGGTCGTCATCAGCCTGGCCCGCATGAATCGCATCCTCGAAGTCGACCTGCCGAACGCGCGCGTGGTCGCGGAGCCTGGCGTCATCAATGCTGATGTCACGCAGCGTGTGGCTCCGCACGGATATTTCTACGCTCCCGATCCATCGTCGCAGTCGGTATGCAGCATCGGTGGAAATGTCGCCGAAAACTCCGGCGGTGCGCATTGTTTAAAATATGGATTCACGACGACTCACGTGCTGGCGCTCGAGGTCGTCCTTCCTGATGGATCGCTCGTTCATCTAGGCAGCCGTACGCTCGATCGCCCGGGTTACGATTTGCCGGGAATCTTTGTCGGCTCGGAAGGTACGCTCGGTATCGCGACGAAAGTCGTTCTCCGCATCGTGAAGAAACCCGCCGTGATTCAAACTCTGCTGGCCGCATTCAACACCACTGAAGAAGCGGGATCAGCCGTCAGCGGAATCATAGGCGCCGGAATGCTGCCCGCTGCGATTGAAATGATGGACAACCTCGCGATTCAAGCAGCCGAAGCGTCGGTGCACGCCGGTTATCCCAACTGCGGCGGATTGCTGCTGGTGGAACTCGACGGCCCGGCCACCGAGGTCGCGCACTTGATCGAGGAGGTCAGCGCGATCTGCACGCGATGCGGCGCCTGGGAAATCCGCGTCGCGCAATCGGAAGCCGAGCGCGCCCTCGTCTGGAAAGGCCGGAAGGCTGCCTTCGCCGCTATGGGACGCATTTCGCCCAACTACATCGTGCAGGACGGCGTCATTCCTCGCACCGCTCTGCCCAAAGTTCTCAGCGAAATCGAACGCAGGAGCGCCGCCGCGGGACTGCGCGTGGCCAACGTCTTTCATGCCGGCGACGGAAATCTGCATCCTCTCGTTCTCTACGACCGCCGCATCGCTGGCCAGGAAGAGCGCGCCATGGAGCTTTCCATCAACATTCTGCGGCTGTGCGTACAGTGCGGCGGCTCGATCACCGGCGAGCATGGCGTGGGCGAAGAGAAAAAAATGATGATGGGCGAGATGTTCGCCGAGCCCGATCTCGCAACCATGCAGCTCCTGCGCTGCGCTTTCGATCCCGAGCAGCTTTCAAACCCAGGCAAAGTTTTCCCGCGCACGCGCCTGTGCGCCGAGCGAACCGGACCCTATCAACCGCATCCCTTGGAGGTCGCCGGAGTCGCGCAATTCTTCTGAGGATTATGGGGACTCATTCATCATCGGGAGCGTTCGTCGCCGGCGTGGAAACCGCTGGGAACGATCTGCGCGCACTCGTCGGTGTTGAGCACGTGCGTGCCGGACGGGAGCAAGACGCAGTCGACGGCGTCATTCCGCAGATGGTCGTGGAGCCTGCCGGTCCCAAGGAAATTGCTCAAGCGCTGAAGATCGCGACCGACGCCGGTTTGCGCGTGATCCCGCGTGGCGGCGGCACCAAGAAGGATTGGGGCAATCCTCTTCAGCACGACGGACAAAACGGCGAGCTGATCCTTTCCACGCGCCGCTTAAATCGCGTCATCGAACACGCCTGGGGCGACATGACCGCAACGGCCGAAACCGGTTGCACCGTGCAGCAACTCCAGCAAACTTTAGCCGAGCATGGTCAGCGCTTGGCTCTTGACCCTCTGTGGCCCGAGCATGCGACCATCGGAGGCATTCTCGCGACCAACGACAGCGGCTCGCTTCGCGTCCGCTTCGGCAGCCTGCGCGATTTGATTATTGGCATCACGCTGGCTCTCCCCGACGGCACCCTCGCGAAGAGCGGCGGCAAGGTTGTGAAAAATGTCGCCGGATATGACCTGCCGAAATTGGCTACCGGGTCACTGGGCACGCTTGGAATCATCACGCAAGCAATTTTCCGACTTCATCCTACTCCACGCGAAACGCGTACTTTAAGCTTCGCCGGTGCTGCCGCGATCGCAGCTGCTCAAGAAAATCTGCATGCTTTCGTGCTCGCGATTCAGGACTGCGATATGGTTCCAACCGGGGTGCAAATTCGCGCGGCCAGTAACCCGGCAAGTTCATCGACAGAAAACGATTTGCACGAAATCGATCTGCGCTTTGAAGGGACGATCTCTGGGTGCGAAGCGCAGATCGAACAGACGCTGCGCATGGCCTCCGGCGCACGCCGTATCGAACCTCCCGCGGACGTCTGGAATACGTGCTCCACCTTGTGGAGTGGCGCCGACCCTTCGGTCGTCTGCAAGTTTAGTCTGTTGCCTGCGGACATCAGCGGCTTCGTGGCTTTCTTAAGGAAAGTTTCGAGGCACCTGCGCTTGTCGTGGCGCCTCGTCGCTCACGCGGTCGGAGTCGGACATCTGCGGCTGGAGGGGAATAACATTGCCGCACAAATCGCCGCGCTCGAAGACTTGCGAAAACAATTGGAGACTCGCGGCGGCTCACTCGTCATTCTAAGTTGCCCGCTGGAAATCAAATCGAAACTCGATGCCTGGGGAAGCGCCGGCGATGCGCTGCCGCTGATGAAAAGGATCAAAGCGCGATTCGACCCAACCGGCACGCTCAACCCCGGCCGCTTCGTAGGGGGAATTTGATGGCGGAGAGGATCTGATGGCGGAGCCCACGCATATCCTGCCAGCCGTCCGCTCCGGCGCCTTCGACGCGCACCACCCGCCCTCGACCGATCTGATCAATGAGTGCGTACATTGCGGGTTTTGCCTCGCTGCCTGTCCGACTTATGCGCTGTGGGGCGAGGAGATGGATTCACCGCGCGGGCGTATTTATTTAATGAAGCTCGGCTTGGACGGCCAGGTTTCGCTCGATTCAACTTTCGTCCACCACATGGACAACTGCCTCGGCTGCATGGCGTGCATGACCGCGTGTCCGTCGGGCGTGGAGTATGACAAGCTGATCGAAGCAACACGCGCGCAGATCGAACGGAATTATCCCCGGCCGATGCCCGACGGGATTCTGCGGCGCATGATCTTTGAAATTTTTCCGAGGCCAGACCGCCTGCGCCTGCTGCTCGGCCCGTTGCGTATCTATCAGCGATCGGGATTGCAGTCGCTCGTCCGGCGCAGCGGTCTTCTCAAACTGCTTCCCGCGAGCCTGCAAGCGATGGAAACTCTCACGCCATCCGCTCCGCGAAAGGCAGTCGCGCTGCCCGAGCGCTTTCCCGCGCAGGGCGAACCGCGCATGCGCGTCGGTTTGTTGCTGGGATGCGTGCAGCGCGTCTTCTTCCCCGAAGTAAACGGCGCCACCGCCCGCGTGCTCGCCGCCGAAGGTTGCGACGTTATTATTCCCAACAATCAGGATTGCTGCGGCGCGCTCATGATTCACGCTGGTGAAGAAAAAGCCGCGATCGACTGTGCCCGCCGCACCATTGATGCATTCGAGCGCGTGACCGTGGATGCGGTTGTGATCAACGCCGCTGGATGTGGATCGAATATGAAAGATTATGGCTATCTGCTGCGCGACGATCCAAAATATAGCGCGAAAGCGGAAGCATTTTCAGCGAAGTGTCGTGACGTTTCTGAAGTTCTGGCGGCGCTCCAGCCGCGAGCTCCGCGCCATCCTCTTCCCTTGAAAGTCGCCTATCAGGACGCCTGCCACCTGCAACATGCGCAGGGCGTGAGAGCGCAGCCGCGCACGGTGCTCGGCACAATTCCTGAATTGCAGATCATTGAAATGGCGGAGGCGGCGCTGTGCTGCGGCTCCGCTGGAATCTATAATCTGGTTCGCCCCGGACCGGCCAAGGAACTGGGTGATCGCAAGGTCCGCAATGTAATCGCGGCCGCGCCCGACATCGTTGCCACGGGAAATCCCGGCTGCCTGCTTCAATTGCAAAGCGGATTAAAGCAGGCTGGAAGCGATGTACCGGTGGTCCACATGATAGAAGTGGTGGACGCTTCGATTCGAGGACTGTCTCCAGAATCGTTGCGCAAGAAACACTAGATGACGCAAAATCACATTTTCGCAGCCAGCGTTTCGTCAAATCCCCTCTGGAGGCTCTCTTGACTCTTCTTTCGAATTCGCTTCGTTCCCTGTTCGTATATCTCGCGATCTTCGCAATCGTGATAGCCGGCGCTCTTCTCACTTTTGCGCAAGCGCCGCAGAATCCAGCTCACGACACCTCCCGCTTCGCCGGCTACACGTCGCAATCATCCAACGCGGAACGTGACTGGGAGAAGAAATTCCAGGCAGGCATCGTCGCCGAAAATCTGCGGCAGAGCATGCGGCGCCTGAGCGCACGCCCGCACCACGTCGGTTCTGCTTACGATAAAGATAACGCCGATTGGATTCTCTCCAAGTTCAAAGAGTGGGGATTCGACGCTCATATCGAAACTTTCAAAGTGCTCTTCCCCACGCCTAAAGAACGCGTCGTTGAAATGATCGAGCCCACAAAGTTCCGCGCCAAGCTGCAAGAGCCGCCCGTCCCCGGCGATCCGACCTCTGATCAAACCGCCGAGCAACTGCCAACGTATAACGCATATTCCATCGACGGAGACGTGACCGCTCCGCTCGTTTATGTGAATTATGGCAACCGCGAAGACTACGAACAGCTCGATCGTCTGGGTATTTCCGTCAAAGGTGCAATCGTGATCGCGCGTTACGGCGAAGGCTGGCGCGGCATCAAGCCCAAAGTCGGCGCGGAGCACGGCGCCATAGGATGCCTCATCTATTCCGATCCCAAGGAAGACGGTTTCTTCAACGGTGACGATTATCCGAAGGGTGGTTGGCGTCCGCGCGACGGCGTGCAGCGCGGCAGCGTCATGGATACGGATTATCCCGGCGATCCTCTGACTCCCGGCGTGGGTGCGACCGCTGACGCGAAGCGCCTCGATATCAAGGACGCGAAGACGATCACTAAGATTCCGGTGCTGCCGATTTCGTGGGGCGATGCCCTGCCCCTGCTCTCGGCTCTGCAAGGGCCGGTTGCTCCTGAAGGTTGGCGCGGCGCTCTGCCCATCACCTATCACATCGGTCCTGGCCCCGCGAAGGTTCATTTGAAAGTAGTATCCAACTGGGATTTAAAGCCGGTCAACGATGTCATCGCAACCATGCGCGGATCGGATGCGCCCGACCAATGGGTGATCCGTGGCAATCACTATGATGCCTGGGTCAATGGCGCCGATGACCCAATCTCGGGCATGGTCGCCGTTTTAGAAGAAGGTCGCGTCCTCGGCGAACTGCATAAACAAGGGTGGAATCCGAAGCGCACCGTCATTCTTTGCGCGTGGGACGGCGAGGAGCCTGGACTGCTCGGCTCGACGGAGTGGGTTGAAACGCATCAGGAGGAATTGGAGAAACGCGCCGTCGCTTACATTAATTCCGATAGCAATGGTCGCGGCTTTTTGTTTGCCGGCGGCACGCATGATTTGCAGCACCTTATTAACGATGTGGCCTCCGACATTCAAGATCCGGAAAAGCATATCTCGGTTCAGCAACGCGCACGCCTGCAGCGAATTGCGCGCGCGGCTAACGCCGAAGACCGCGGCGAGATCAGAAAAAGCAACGATATCCGGATCAACGCGCTCGGCGATGGTTCAGACTTTACGGCATTTATGGATCACGCCGGCATCTCCGCGCTCAACATCGGTTACGGCGGCGAAAACGATGCTAATGCTTATCATTCTGTCTATGACGACTTCGCCTGGTATACGAAGTTTGTCGATACTGATTTTTCCTACGGACGGGTACTGGCGCAGACGGGAGGAACGGCTACGATGCGACTCGCGGATGCCGACGTGATTCCGTATGAATACAACGCCGAGGCCGACACCATCTCGCGATATGTGAAGGACCTGGAGAAGCTGCTTAAGGACAAGCAGGACGAAATCGCCGAGCGCAATCTGGAGCTGAAAGAAGGTGTGTTCTCGGCAACCAGCGACCCGCGAAAAACTTCCGTCCCTCCGCCAGCGAAGCCGGTTCCACCGTTCATGAACTTTGCCCCGTTGAAGAATGGAGTCGAGGCCATCAAGAAGAGCGCCGAACGCTACCAGTCAGCGGTCGCCAAATGGCAAGCTGGCGGGATCGAACTGCCTGCCCAGACGACTTCTGTCCTGAACGCCGACCTCATGCAGATTCAGCGGACATTCCTCACCGAGAAGGGCTTGCCGGAGCGTCCGTGGTTCAGGCATCAGGTCTACGCGCCCGGAGCGTATACCGGCTATGGCGCGAAGCCAATCGCGGCGGTTCGCGAATATATGGACCAGGAAAAGTGGAAAGAAGCGGACGCCCAGGTTCCGATGGTTGGACAGGTAATGGAGAATGTAGCGGCCGCAATTGACAAGGCGGCAGATGATCTGGAAAAAGCTACTGCGCCGGGGCGATAAGCACGGCGCATTCTTAATGCAGCGACAAGATAAAAGCGCCCCGGCCTCATCGAGTCCGGGGCGCTTCTATTTGTAGTCTTTAAGGTTCTCCAATGTCGATGTTACTCAGTGGTCCCAGTTATGCTCGGTTTCCCAGCGATTGTCTTTGCCGTTCCACCATGCATGATAGGCGGTCCAGCAGCGTTCCCGCTCGGCATTCAAATCTCGCCGACGGTCATCAGCTTCGTGGCTGTGTTCGCCTTTGTCGCGGATCGCCTTGTCTAACCTGGCTTCGGCTTTTTCGATCGCATGACGGCACTTGTCTCTATCATCGGCATGCACAAGGGGTGCCGCTACGAATAACAAAAGCGCCCCCACCATTAGAGTTGCCACTGCTGTTTTTCCAAATCGTCGATTCAAGGCCCCACTCCTCTCTATTTGCGATGCTAAACTCGCAAATTTTATGAAACATGGTTATGAGTTGGCGATACAGTGCATCCGGTATTACTAGTTCCTTACGAGTATCGAATGCAGTGTGATCAAGAAGGATTATGTACCGACGCGCCGCTCGCTATTAGGCTTCGATCCGCTGACGGCGAAGAACAAAATGTACACGTAGCAGATTATAGCCGCGAGAAGCGCGTAGTGAATACCTTGTCCCCAACTGGTTTCGCCTTGCGTCATGGCGGGATAGTATGCGCGATTGATGACATCCCCGGCTTTGCCCACCAGCCACGGGATAATAGCGCCGCCCACGATCGCCATATTCAAGATGCCCGAACCGTCTCCCGTTAGTGGGCCGAGTTCCGCGATGCCCAGGGTGAAAATGCATGGGAACATGATTGAGTTGAACAGGCCGACCGCGAGGATCGACCACATCGCCACGTGGCCGCCGCTCACAACCGAAACGCCCACCAGCAGCGCGGCCATTATCGCGAAGAGCGCGAGCAGAGTGCCAGCTTTCACTTTCTGCAGAATTGCCGATCCGATAAATCTGCCAATCATGGCGCCCAGCCAATACACCGATATATATTTCGCCGCCTCCCCCAATGCCGCGTGGTAACGCGTGGCCGGATCAGCAATGTCGGGCGCAAATCCGCCGATGTTGGGCAAAGCTAGATAGTTGGCGATCGAGCTCCCAATGGCCACTTCGCCGCCGACATACATGAAGATTCCAATCGCCGCAAAAACGAGATTCGGATGCTTCCAGACGGAGTCGTTTACTTTTTCGCCGATGCGATGCTCCGCCGATTCGATTTTCGGGAGATTCGAAATGCCAATGCCGATGGCGAGAAGGAATAGCGCCGCCGCGAAAAAATATACGTAGAGCTTCACGATGGCATCCGCTTCTTGCGACGCCGTCTGCGCCATGGCGGCAGATGATCCGAGGATGATGGTCGCTCCGACCCACGGAAACACGGCCGTACCCAAGGAATTGAAGGCCTGCGTCAGAACCAGGCGGCTCGAAGCGGTCTGCGGTTTTCCCAGCACGGCGACGTAGGGATTTGCCGCGACCTGGAGAATCGTGATTCCGGTTGCCAGAACAATCAGCGCGAACAGGAAGAACGGAAATGAAGGGATTCTCGCGGCAGGATAAAAGCCGAGGCAAGCCACGACCATCGTCAGCAACCCGACAACGATGGCCTTCTTGTAGCCGATCCAATCGATGATTTTGGACGCCGGAATGGAAAAAACAAAGTAGGCGGAGAAAAATGCGGTCTGAATCAACATGCTGGCCGCCAGCCTGATCTTGAAGACGTGCTGCACATAAGGAATCAGTACGTCGTTCAAGGAGGTCAGAGAACCCCACATAAAGAAGAGCGTGGTGAGAATGGCCAGCGGCGCGCCGTAAGAAGCGGAGGGCGCCGACGCTGCTGTTTTCGTTGGAAATCCTGTTCCGACACTTTGAGCCATCGACCCGTTCCTCGGTTTCTTTTCTGCTCGGCAGCGCGGGCGCTGCCCGTCAGAAACTAGCGGCAACACATCTTAGTTGAATGCCAGAATACGACGATGTTGAGACGAGAACAATCGGTTGTCGTCCGTAGAAGCGTGTATGCGCGCGCGAACTCTTCAATGAAACAAACCCAGATCCACCGCGTTCCCCATCGCCTCATGCCCCGCCGTTCCGGGATGTAAATGATCTCCGCTGTCATACTGCGGGGCCAAGTGGCTGGGGCTCGCCGGATCACGCAAGGCGGCATCGAAATCGATGACCCCGTCGAAAGCCCCCGCCGTTCGAATCCACTGATTCACGGCAACGCGCTTTGCCTCGCCCGATGCTGTCCACGCAGCCAGGCCCTGATAGGGAAGAATCGTCGCGCCGAAAATCTTGAGGCCGCGTGCATGCGTACGAGCAATGATCTGTTGATAGCCAGCGATGATTTCATCCGCTGTCACTTGTGTTCGACTCCGACAAGGATTTGTATTCGTAGCGGGAGCATCCGGCTGCCCAATATCGTTGGTGCCCTCGAATAAAATCACCGCCTCTATTCCCGCCTGCGCCAACACATCGCGCCCCAATCTGGCCAACGCATTCTGTCCCCAGCACGGCGAATTTGTCAGCACACGATTCCCGCCGATGCCCGCATTCAGTACGGCTAATTCAATGTGTCTCGCCAGCATGCGCCGCGCCAGAACGTCCGTCCAGCGTTCATTCTTGTCGGTTTGAGTAGAGGCGCCGTCGGTGATCGAGTCGCCGAGCCCAACCACTGCGCCTTGCGCAGAAGTGGTCGCAGCTACCTCAACCGCACTCAAAAAGTACCACGATCCCACAGTCTTGGCTCCTGCCGCTTCCGAAAATGCCTTTCCGCTGTCATCGGCCGCAAAGTTTCCCGAGGCTGACACATAGTTGGTCTGAAAGGCCGATCCATGAACCGTCGCCGGGCCCGTTTCCCCAGATGTAAACAAACTGATTGCGAGATTCTGCTGCGGTCCTATAGAAAAGGAAAGTGGATCGCTCAATACCTCCGCGCCTTCGGGAATCGCAATGAAGGGGCTGCCTCCAAACATCACCTGATGATTCGAGCCCGGAACCAAAGATGCTCCGCCGGCCTGAACTCCAGTCGCTTGCAGGCCAACCAAAACCGCATCGAAGCGAATCGTCCGGGTACCAAAAGTATTCGACAGCCGGAGCCGGACCGCGCTGCCGCCAATCGTGGTGTGCACCATCTCGCGAATTGTTTGATTGGAGAACGACGCCGGTCGGTCGCTGGCCGCGTTCGCCGTGGTCCAGGTTGTGACCCAACGCCTGGGACCATCATCACCGAACCCGCGCGCCGACAAGCATCCGATCGCCAATGCCGCGCAGACAAGGGCGCGAAGTGGAAGTTGCGAACGTATTCTCAAGATCAACCATCCTTCGCTTCGGATTTGCCATGCGTTCCTGGCGACCGCGATCGCGCGATTAACGATACCGGCGGGATTGATAGTAATCAAATGCAGATATAAAAAGGAGGGTTCGGTATGCGCCGATTCGCATTTCGGCAGCGCGGCGCTGCTACTGCGCGCGATTTTCGAGAGAAGCATTCCTGATATCTTCGATAACCACGGGCAGATCGGCAACGATGCGTGCCTTATCGACACATCCGTCAGCCCCAGCCTTGCGGGCCTCGGGCAAGAACCTGGCCGCATCGTTGTGGCTCATGATAACGATTTTGATTCCCGGTAACTCCTGGCGCAAGCGGCGCGAAGTTTCCAGGCCGTCGATGCCGGGCATATTAATGTCCAGGAGAATCAGATCCGGGCGAAACTCGTGGGCCTTCTGCAAGGCGTCAAGACCGTCTGACGCTTCGGCGCAAACCTCCCAGTTAGCGTGGCTCGATAGAACTCGCGCCACTCCGCGTCGCACCAGTTGGCTATCGTCCGCAATCAGAATTCTCATAAGACCGTGCTGGGTCTCCATCTACAGTGCGGCCCGAATTGGCCCAATTGCGCTCCGCTCCTCAGACTGCACGTCTCCCCGAATCGGGATGGTAACAGATATTCTTGTGCCTGAGCCGCTCGATTCAATCTGCATGCTCCCCTGGAATTGGCGCACGCGCTCACGCATCCCTCTGATTCCGACGCCTGACCCATGCGACTGAATCTCGGCCAGCCTCTCCTGCGACATGCCCCTGCCCTCGTCCTCGACTTCGATGAAAACAGATTCGCCTTCGCGAGCGATCTCGATCGAAGCGCTCTTGCTCCCCGAGTGCCGGTGAATATTGGTCAGGCATTCCTGCACCAGTCGGAACACCACCAGCTCAACCTCGTGCGGAAGTCTACCGAATTCTTCCGGAATGGCAAGCGTGATGTCGATGCCGCTGCGTTCGCGCAGTCCGTCGATGTACCAACCGAGCGCCGAGGCGAGACCGCTTTCGTCCAGCAGCGGAGGATGCAGCAAATAGGATGTTGTGCGAATTTCGCGGGTCAGTTGCCGCACCAGTTGTTGAGTTTCCTCCGCATCTTTGACCAGGTGAGGTGCCTTTTGTTGTGCCTCTTGCAGAAATCGGGCAAGATTCATTTCCAGCACCGTCAAGGTTTGCCCCGCGCTGTCGTGCAGTTCGCGGGCGATATGCCGGCGCTCTTCATCCTGGGCCCGCAGTAATCGCTGCGAGAGATCGCGCAATTGCTCCGATTGCTTCAGCATGCCAGTGTTGCGGGTTTCCAGTTCCCCCGTCCGCAGCCGCACCTCGACGTCGAGAGATTTTGAAAGTTTGCGAAACTGCTCTTCGCTCTCGCGCAAAGCCGCGTCGGCTCGCTTGCGATCGATGGCAAAAGCCAACTGGCGCGCAATCGTCAGGCTGAGTTCGATTTCGTCTGGGCTGAAATCGTGGCGCGCGGAAAAGTACATCATGAACTTCCCCATCGGCTTCCCCTCGGAAATAAGAGGAATAAAAGCGAGGGCCCTAATTCCCTCGGCTTTTAGCGTGGCTTTCAGCGCGCCTCCGAGATCGGCAGTGTCAGTATCATCGATACAAACCGGCTGCGGATTGACTTCTCGGGCTCGCCATGGGGAATGTCCTTCGACTGCGCTGCGATAGCTCTCCGACAAACCTCGCCAGCTTACAAAACGCATTACTTCCTGATCGTCATGCAGCAAAATGGACGCTTGATCGCACTCCAACGCACCGAAAATCGCCTCGAGCCCTGCTTCGTACACATCCTCCAAGGACGACGCGCGATGCAATTCGTCGGCAAGATGAAAGAGCGCCTTTTGCTGTCGCGCCGCGTCCGCCAGCGCTTTTTCCACCCGCTTTCGCTGCGTGATATCGCGTGAAACTGCAAGCTGGACGATGTCTCCGTCTCGAGTTTGCAGGGGCGCAGCGTGCGTTTCCATGTGCCGGTATTCACCATCAAGTCCCACGATCCCAAATTCCAGGCACCCTTTCGCACCTCGGCAAATCGCTTCGTTAAACGCCCGAAAGCGCTCGCGATCCTGTGGAGCGACCAGGTCATACACGTTCTTGCCGACAACCATCTCCGCGCTATCGGCGCCTACCATCGCCAGGCCGGAGGAATTCATGTGCAGCAGCGTACCGTCCTCGGCGACCAGCTTGACGCACTCAGGCGTAGTGGTGACGATCGCGCGGAAGCGCTCCTCGCTGTTGCGCAAAGCTCGTTCCGCGAGTTTTCGTTCACTAATGTCCCGCGCCACTTTCGAAGCGCCTATCACACGCCCAGTCGCGTCGCGCACCGGCGAAATGGTAAGCGACACGTCAAGGGTTGAACCGTCTTTGCGCACGCGGGTGGTTTCAAAATGATCAACCCGCTCGCCTCGCCGCAGGCGCGCAATAATCTCTTCTTCTTCTCCACGGCACTCCGCCGGAATGAGAAGCGTGATCGGCTTGCCGATGGCTTCGTCCGCGGTGTAGCCGAAAATCCGCTCCGCACTCTTGTTCCAACTGGTGATGATGCCGTCGAAGCTCTTGCTGATAATCGCGTCATCGGAGGAGTCCACTATGGCGGCCAGCAAAGAGTTTGCCCTCTCCGCCTGCTTGCGCGCCGTGATCTCTACTAGCATGTTGATGCCGCCGACGATCTTTCCCGACGCATCGCGCAAAAGACTCGGATGCGGAGTAAACCAGATGCGCGTGCCGTCCGGTCGCTCGGCGATGCACTCCGCTCCTTCGATAATCCGGCCCTCTTTGAGCGCCACCGCCATCGGACACTCCTCAAGCGGAAGCGGCATCCCGTCAGCTCGGAAAATCTTCCAACTTATGCACCACCGCGCTGACCCGATCTCCGGCACGCGACCGCAGAATGCAACTGCCGCGGGATTAAAGTGGGTGAGCCAGCCTTCTGCGTCGGTCGTATAAATGGCGGCGGGGAGTGCGTCAATCATCGCGCGGAATTGTTGCTCGCGCTTTTGCGCCACAACATCATGCTCCCGGTTCGATTTCCCGTCCGCGATTCCTTCCCTTTTCTCCTCATCCTCGTTGGCTGCCTGCCGATCATTGCTCCCCGACTCAAGACTCCCAAACTCAAGGCTCAGCTCTTCCAGCGCTTCCGTCAAATCGGGAGAGATTCTCGTCTTTTGGATGTAGCGTTTCGCGCCTGCCTGGAGGGCTGCTTTCTCCATCAGATTGGCGTCATTTTGGCTCACAATCAGGATGTTGGAGTCGGGCATGTCCCGTCGAATCACCCGAGCCGCCTCCAGTCCATTCATCTTTGGCATGGATACATCCAACAACACCACGTCTGGTTTCAGTTCCTTCGCCTTGGCAACCGCTTCTTTTCCGTCCGCTGCTTCGCCGCAGACGTGCCACTCTGGTCTGGATTCAAGAAAAGACCGCAACCCCCTGCGGAACAATTCATGATCGTCCGCAATCAAAATTTCCATGCAGCCCATGCTCACCCTTTTTCCCCCGCTCGCACGGATCGTCGCACTAATCGAATCGCCACACTACTCCCCGGAAGCGAACCATCAGGATGCATCATCGGCACACCTTGGAGATATACCGTGTTTCCTGTATTGACCGCTTTCCGCGCTGGGCGCTCCGTCCCACGCGGGACAGAAGTCCAGCCCTGAATCGGTCAAAAGGCCTTGGGTAAGTTCGCTGTCGCAACTGGCAGGGATTAACGGGCGGTGGTTAACGGGCGATAGTTAGGAGATGCCGGTCAGCAGCCGGACAAAAAGTACCAGCGACAATCCAATAGCAGCAATGCTGTTCGCTCGAATCGCGCGATAGTTTGCTACCCAGGGAAACATCAAAACATCGAACAGCGGACGGAGCTTGTCGGGCCAAAATAATCCGGCGACTCCGAACGCGAGACACACCTGGACGACGAGGCAGAGTTCCAAACTATTCATGCCTATGATTCCGTTTGTTGGATTGCCTCTGTATTGGAACCTAACGGAGGCGTTCCTGAAAAATTACCAAAGTTATTCCGGGAAGCCAAGAGGAGAACAAAGAGGCGAACAATGTCTGCGTAAACTGGCCTACGCGGTCGCCAGTGACTCTTCGACGCGCTCACTACCAATTCCATACTTCTTCGAGAGGAAGGCTCGAAGCGTTCGTGGCGCGGCCTCCGTCACTTCCTGCCAGGTCGAGATTCTGAGCTCCGTCCGCAATGCAATTGGTTTCACACACCGCATCACCGCGTACCAGTCATCCACCAGATCCGGCCGGCGAGCGTCGACCAAAACGCAGAACGAACATTGCAGAGCGTAGGCGGCGAGAACGTTGCGCAGAAGTTGATAGGAAAGATACTGGTCGACGGTTTGCGGAAGTTGCCGAGTATCGAACACCTTCGAGAAATGTTGATACGCCAGCAGAACCCGTTTCGGAGCGCTTTGAAAGTCGGTCTCGGTAAGTTTCGCCTCGACTAAAAGGTTTCCTAAGCGGAGATCAACTTCAGTGCGATCGAATCTGCCATTGGCAAGAGGAACGCGGGCTCGATATCCGAAACACGGAGACACGCCGGGCTCGACGCCTAGTAGCATGCCCAGTCTTGTGTCGCGCAGCACCCCCGGATGGCAGAAAATATTCATCAGCAAAGCATCGGAACTGGTGCAGGTATCAAGCTCCATCCGGCGGCCACCATCGCTAGCAGGCGCAGGCAAAGAGCGACGGGCTAGGGTGTGAACCTTCGCTAATCGTTTTCGCCAAGCCGGATTCTTGCAGATCGTCCTGTAGCTACCCTGGAGAAAGTTTCCATGGCGCGAATTGTCCCGGTAAGGCTCGAAGCAAACGATGGGCGCTTCGCCATAACTAAGACAATGAGGGAGCGCCTGGTCGAGCGCGTACCTATGCGCGCATTCAGCTAAGTCGCGACGAAGCGCGGCAGCAAAACTCATGCAAATCTCTGCGTTGAACCGGGTGTCAACAAAGCCAGACTCTGGCTTTAGTGGAATTATAGCGAATGAAAGGCGAATACGAAATGCTAACGACGCGAACCGCGAATCTCTCTACGACGATGCTACTTGCCGCCGTGAACCAGCTCCAATTCCGACCCAATAAATCCCCAGGCATTCCACGCCTGACCCTTTACCACATTCTGGAAGAGCTCCATCGCATCCGCGCGCTGGTGATGATACACGCGCCAGTTGCCGACGCCATAGCTGACCGTGTCGAAGGCGAGCTCGCCCTCAAGATCATCCGGTCCGGCGGGCGGAGGCGGCAACACGGCCTCGGCCGTAAGCTGCCCCTGATAGAAATGCAGCAGGCGGAGATAGAAATAAAGGTGCGGCTCAGTGTTCTTAACCCCGGGAGTGATGCGCGCCAAAGCCTGCTCCGCTTCTTTCTCTTTGTCAGCGCGGCGCAACGACGCGTAGAGCCAATTTGTGCAATCAATCAGGCTGTCGTCATTTTTCGCCAACCCTCGCGCTCGATCAAATGAAGCCGCCGCCGCATCGAACTCGCCCGAAAAATAGTGTGCCAGCCCAAGATGATAATGAGCGTCCAGCATCTCGGGAGCGAGTTTGGTTGCCTGACCGAGATCATTCATCGCTTGCTTGAACTCGCGCAGACCGAGCTCGCGATGGCCGCGCTCGAGATAAAGACCCGCGCTCTTCGGAGCGAAAGCCAATCCTGCGGTGGTTGTCGCGACCGCCTCGCGATATTGTCTCCGCGCCGCCTGGGCCTTCGAAAGCTGCAGAACGCGCTCCACATTCTTTGGATCTTCTGCCAGACTCTTGCGAGCAGCGATAACTTTATCGTCATCCGGCAGCGCGTAGAGTTTGCGGCCCAAGCCAGATGTAACTTCGAACGCTCCCTGCGCGGCGCCAGACTGCGATTGTAGCGGAGCAAGCAGCCCAAAAACGGCTAGAAAGAAGATAAAACCAACCCTCGATTGCACGGACGTCATCACTGCTGTCTCCCGTAGTTTGAAGTAAATGCTGGCTAGCGAAACGCTACAATCTTTGCCTCTTCACAAGCCTTCAGGTAATCCGCCACAACAGCGAGCGGGATCGGCCCATACTCCGCCGCAACCGCATCTCGTATCTCGCCGACCGATCGCTTCCCGTCCACGAAGTTGACGATTTCATAGGCATACAGCGTTCCGCGATCCTGCACCCGCAAAAGACGATTCGATCCGCCCTGAAGCAACTTGATTTTCGCGACCCGCTCGCTCCCCAGCCGGTCTAACAAGACATCATCATTCTGAAAAGTTAGCGGACCAAACTCAGCCGTGCGCACTGGCACGCGCGAAGCATCCGGCTCCCTCTGCCACAGCGACTTCGCCGGAAAGTCGTGAGCACCGCGCGCCGCGGCAATCCGGTCGAGCCAACCATTCAGCGTCGCGGCCTGCGCGTCCAAATCTTTACTGAATGCTGTAACCTTCCCCGCGTCGCTCTGCGTGTAGGCAGAAAAAGAGCGCAACTCAGCTTGTTCCCGCCACAACGTTTGCGTGATTAGATTGCGCGCCTCATACCGGGCTTCTTTCGGCGTCAACTGGCTGTCCTGCGCGAGGCTCTGCGCGCGCTCGAAACCCTCCGCCAGGCGCCGTTGCGCGCGCGCCGCAAAAAACGAAAGCCACGATTCTGCCTTTGCGCCATCGGCGGACGCATACGCGTATCCCGAAGCGGCACCGAGCAGCGCGACCCGCCGAAGTTTCGTGGGGTCGATCTGTGCCAGCGTGTCGTGATCGGTGTGGATATAAATATCCGGCCAGTCACGCAAGTAGAGCGACGGCACCGCAATGGTCGAAGAATCGTAATCGTCGTGATCGCTGCCGTCGGAATACGGCGTCCGGTCGGCGAGAAATTCGTTGCGCGTGCCGGGAGCGCCGTCTCGATCTTCCACCACAGCCGCCTCGGCATGGCTGCCCTCCTCGGCATATACCATCGCCCCATTCCGAATCGTCTCCGCAAACAGCTCGCCCACATCGGTGACGAAGCTCGGCAGCGACCATGGCGTCTCCGTCACGTGCAAAATCGATTTGTTCTTATAAGGATCGCCGCCCACCATATCCATGTGCACGTCGGCGCGCAGCGACTTCCGAATATCGGGGTGCGCGCTCAAAAACGCCATCGTCCCCTCGACCTCCGGCCCCCATATAAAGCGCAGCGTTCGCGCCGGACGCGGAAGTTTGCCGCTTCCGATCAGCCGGTTAAGCAAGCGCGCCGATTCCATGATGGTCACGCACCCGCTTCCGTTGTCGTTCGCTCCCGGCCGCTGATGATCGAGGTGACAGCTGTAGACCACCTCGCCCGCGCGTGGGTCAGTGCCCGGAATTCTCGCTGTAACAACTGTCCAATGTCCCGGCGTAACTTCCGCCTTCACGTGCGCGCTCAGCATCATCGGATGGCCAGCAAGCTGCCCTCGCATGGCCGTCGCTGTTCCGCGTGACACCATAAATGCAAACCCATTCGGCAGCAGCGCATCCAAGTGCCCCCACCGAACAATCGTATTGTCGAGCCCCGACCACGCTGTCGTCTGATTCGGCATGTCGCTCACAATGCCAGCCGCGCCATGCGCGATGACCGCCAGGCTTTGCACCGTGGCCAGCGGACCGTCGGCGAGAACGATCTTGCCGCGCACATCCTTGCCCGCGTAGTCTGCCTCGCTTGTCCCCGCGCCGACGTCGATCAGCGCAGCATCCACATCCGCCGAGTGGCTATAGTCCGCGAGCCGGATCGGATCCGTCGCCCAGTCGCCCAGCAGCGTGTGTTCTGGCTCAACTTCCCACAAACTCGCCGCCTCCACCTGCCACGCCATATACGAGCGCATCAGCCCGTAGTGAATCTTGCCGTCGATCGGAAACTGCTCCGCGTGCGCATCCTGGAGACCATATTCTTTCGCGCGCATCAGCATGAAGTCCGCTGCCTGATCGAACTCCGCCGTCGCCGGCACACGATGCAGCCGCGTCAGCAAACGCAAGTTCTCATACGGAACCAATCCGCTGGCCTCATCGCGCACCGCAGTCCACTGCGCCTCGCTGAGAAAAGGTTCCTGCGCATAAAGCAAGCAACTGAGAAAAATCAGCGATGAAACTACAAAGAGACGGAGCAGGCGAGTCGCGTCGAAAATTCGCATAGGCCGATGATCTTCCCGATTATTGCGGAGCTCTTTTGCAGCCAGAATCGAAGCCAACCAAAACGTGCTTTCTATTCCATCCCCAACTCTTTCGCCAGCGCTTTCCACTTCCCGTCCACCAGCGCGCGCGTCTTCGCGTCCATCACGATCTCCTCCGGCCACGGACGCCCGAAGCCCTCGGTCGACCACTTGCGCGTCGCATCGATGCCCATCTTCGATCCGTAATTCGCGAGCCGCGCCGCATGGTCGAGCGAATCTACTGGCCCCAGCGTGAACTGTATGTCGCGTTCCGGATCAATATTATTCAGCACCTTCAGCGTGACGTCGGCCAGATCCTGCACATTCACATCTTCGTCCACGACCATGATGCACTTCGTGAACATCGCCTGCCCGAGCGACCAAATCGCATTCATTACCTTGCGCGCCTGCCCAGGATAGGATTTGCGAATCGAAACAATCATCAGATTATGAAACACGCCTTCAATCGGCAGGTTCACATCCACCAGTTCAGGAATCGTCAGCTTCATCAGCGGCAGGAAAATGCGCGCGACCGCCTTGCCCATCCACGCATCTTCCTGCGGCGGCTTGCCTACAACCGTCGTCGCATAAATCGGATCTCTTCTATGCGTCACGCAGGTGACATGAAAAACCGGATACTCGTCTTCGAGCGAATAAAAGCCTGTGTGGTCGCCGAACGGCCCTTCGGTGCGCAGCTCGTCGAGATTGACGTAGCCTTCGAGCACGATCTCGGCATGCGCCGGCACCTCCAGATCGACGGTCTCGCACTTCACCAGTTCAACCGGCTTCTGCCGCAGAAATCCGGCAATGATAAATTCCTCGACATCCGGCGGTGCCGGCACGATCGCGGAAAATGTGAGCGCAGGATCAGTGCCGATCGCCACGGCAACTTCCATTCTTCCCGACGGACGATCTCCCGCAGCCAGCATCGCCCCCCCTGACGATCTTGCCATGATGTCGACCGCCGCCCGTGGAGGTTCGCCCGCGCTCGCCACACTCTGTCGCATGCGCTCGCGATAATGCTCGGCCGCAACTTTCTGCCGCTGCCAGTGCATCCCGGTCGTCCGCTCGTCATAGATCTGCATGCGATACATGCCGACGTTGCGCTTCCCTGTCTTCGGATCGCGCGTGATCACGCAGGGCAGCGTGATAAATCGTCCCGCATCCTTCGGCCAACATTGCAGAATAGGAAAATCAAGGAGAGAAAACTTGTCGCGCTTGATCACTTCTTTGCAAGGGCCGGTTGCGACCGTCTTCGGAAAAAGCTTGCCCATCTCCGCGAGCATGGGCAACATTTTCACTTTGTCGAGAAAGCCCTGTGGAGATTTCACGTCCATGAAGGCGCGTATGCGCTCGGAGATTTCATCGAGCCGATTCACCTCCAGCGCCAACCGCATGCGGCGCGCCGAACCAAATTGATTGATCAGAAGTTGCGAGCCGGGGTAGCCCTTCAAGTTCTCAAAGAGCAGCGCCTTTCCGCCTACGTTCCCCTCCCGGTCGCGACTCTTCGAAACCCGGTCGGCAATCTCCGTGATCTCTAATATCGGGTCCGCTGCCATGCGGATGCGCTTCAGTTCGCCCGCTCGGTCAAGCGCTTTGATCCAGTCCCGCAGATCGTCGTAAGCCAAAATTCCTCCTGGAAGGCCAGACGATTATATGACGGCGCGCGGTTTTGCTAGTCTCATGGCCGCTCTACTCTTCCACATTTTGCGCTCTGCGACTACGATATGAAAATCGTTCGGCAGCAACCAGCGTTTGATCGAAAAAAGTGATCGAGAAATTTGACCGGGGTAACGATGATCCGTTTCAAAGTAAACGGCCAAGATAAAACCTTCGACGGCGACCCAGACATGCCGCTGCTCTGGTATCTGCGCGACATCGCGCAACTCACCGGAACAAAATTCGGCTGCGGCATGTCGCTCTGCGGAGCCTGCACCGTGCATCGGAACGGCGCGGCCATCCGCTCCTGCGTCACTCCGGTGAAAGGAGTAAGCGGCACCGAGATCACGACCATCGAAGGCATCGCTCCGATGCATCCCGTGCAGAAGGCATGGCTGGAAATCCGCGTCCCGCAATGCGGCTACTGCCAGACCGGCCAGATCATGCAAGCGATCGCTCTGCTCAAAGAAAATAAAAATCCCAGCGATCAGGACATCGATGTCGCCATGTCAGGCAACATTTGCCGCTGCGGAACTTACCAGCGAATTCGCGCGGCGATTCACGAGGCCGCCGAGCATCAAGCGGCGAAGGGGACGGCGTGAATCTCATTGAAAATGCCAGCCGTAACCGCCAGCATCGTCCCAGCCAGCCAGTCAGTCGAAGAGGATTTCTGCAGACAGCGCTCGCCGGCGGCGCTTTTGTGCTCAGCGTCCGTTTTATTCCGCAGCCGCTCTTTGCCGCCGAAGGCGAAGCCGCCCCGGCGTTCGATCCTAGCCTGTGGTTGTCGATCGCGTCCGACGGCACCGTCACCATCGTCGCCCACCGCTCGGAAATGGGATGCGGCAGCCGCACTGCTCTACCTCTAATCGTCGCCGACGAACTCGACGCCGACTGGTCGAAGGTCAAGATCGACCAGGCGATTGGCGATCCGAAATACGGCGAGCAGGATACCGACGGCTCGCACTCCGTTCGTAGCAATTTCGATTTGATGCGCCGCGTGGGCGCTACCGGCCGCGTGATGCTGATTAGCGCCGCCGCTGCGCGATGGAGCGTTCCTCAAGCAGAGTGCGCAACCGAGCCGCATTTCGTTGTGCACCGGGCCAGCGGACGCAAGCTGGGTTATGGCGACCTTGCCACCGCCGCCGCCAAGCTCCCGGTTCCGCGAGAAGAGAATCTTCCTCTGCCGCTCAAAAAGCGTTCCGAATGGCGCTACATAGGCAAAGAAAGCAATTCTCTGTTCGACCTCCCCGAAATCGTCACCGGTCAAGCAATCTTCGGCATGGACGCGACCATGCCCGGCATGGTCTTCGCATCAGTCGAACATCCTCCCGTTCTCGGACAGAAGATCAAGTCCTACGACGACAAAGCCACGCTCCAAGTCGCGGGCGTGCAAAGAACGCTGACCATCGACACTTTCAAGCCGCCGCATCAATTCCAACCTTTGGGTGGAGTCGCCGTAATCGCCGACAACACCTGGGCCGCGTTCAAGGGACGCAAGAGCCTGAAGATTGAATGGGAGAGCAGTCCGCATTCGGTCTACAACTCGGCTCCGTTTCGCAAGACGCTCGAAGCCACTTCGCGGGAGCCTGGCAAAGTCGTGCGCAATGTGGGCGATGTGGATGCGGCTTTCGCTCAGAGTGGCCAGTCCGGCGGAAAAATTATTGAGGCCGAGTTCTACTCGCCGCACCTGGCGCACGTTTCCATGGAGCCGCCGGTAGCCGTCGCCGAGTATCGCGACGGCAAGGTCCTGGCCTGGGCTCCAACGCAAAATCCGCAAGCCGTGCAGGAGACAATCGCCGCCGTGCTCGGTATTAAAAAAGAAGATGTGACGTGCCACGTCACCCTGCTCGGTGGTGGCTTCGGGCGCAAGTCAAAGCCCGATCAGGTTGCCGAAGCTGCCGTTCTTTCGAAACAACTCGGCAAGCCCGTCAAAGTTGTCTGGAGCCGCGAAGACGACATTCACTTCGATTTTTTTCACTCCGTCGCCGCTATGTATATGAAGGCCGCGATCGGCCCGAATGGCAAGCCCACCGCCTGGCTGCAGCGCACCGTCTATCCGCCAATCAATTCAACTTTTGACGCGTCCGCCAAATATGCCGACGACGAAATGGGCCTGGGATGGAATAATCTTCCCTTCGACATTCCCAACCATCGCGCCGAAAATGGGCCCGCCGATTACCACGTCCGCATCGGCTGGCTGCGTAGCGTTGCCAATATTTATCATGCATTCGCGATTCACTCCTTCGCCGACGAACTCGCCCACAACGCCAAGCGAGATTCGGTCGAATACCTGCTTGATCTGATTGGCCCGCCGCGCATCGTCAAGCTAGACCTAACGGGCGATGAAGCGGAAGATGCCAAGACTTTTCCTCTCGAAACAGCTCGCCTGCGCCGCGTGGTCGAGATTGCCGCCGAGAAATCTGGCTGGGGCAAAAAGCCTATGGGAAAAGGTCGCGCCCTGGGCATCGCGGCTCATCGCAGCTTCCTCACGTATGTCGCAAGCGTGGTTGAAGTCGAGGTCGACAGCCGGGGACAGGTGCATATTCCGAAGGTGTGGGCTGTGGTCGATGCCGGCACCATCGTTAGCCCCGACAATGTCCGCAACCAGTTCGAAGGAGCCGCCGTCTTTGGAACGAGCCTCGCGTTATTCGGCGAAATTACCGCCACCAACGGAGTCATCGACCAGAGTAATTTCAATAATTTTCAGGTCGCCCGCATGAATCGCGCTCCGCGCCACGTCGAAGTGACGATCGTCAAAAGCGAAGCGCCGCCCGCTGGCGTAGGCGAACCCGGCGTCCCGCCCTTTGCGCCAGCTCTCTGCAACGCGATCTTTGCCGCCACCGGCAAGCGGGTGCGCGAACTGCCATTGTCGAAAACGAAATTGGTGTAAGTGAGAATTCTCGATGAACAAATTGGATAAATTACTCGCGCCACTTCTCCTACTCGCCGGAACCTTCGCCACCGCTCAGGAAATCACCGTGGCCGCTGCCGCCGATATGAGCGCAGCCCTTCCGCAACTGGTCGATGCCTACACCAAGAAGACCGGACAAACGGCCAAGCTCGCCTTCGGCGCGTCCGGCAATTTGACCAGCCAGATTCGCAACGGCGCGCCCTTCGATGTTTTCCTATCCGCCGATGAAGAATATCCCCAACAATTAATCTCCGAAGGGCTGGCCTCGAAAGAAACGCTTTATCGTTACGCCGTCGGCCGCCTGGTGCTGTGGGTGCCGAATGATTCGCCGCTCGATCTATCGAAACTCCGGATCAACGCTCTGCTTGATCCGTCGGTTAAGAAGATTTCCATCGCCAACCCCGCGACCGCCCCCTACGGCCGCGCAGCCGCGGCGACCCTGCGGCACTTCGGAATTTACGATCAGGTTTCAAGCCGCCTTGTCGTGGGAGAAAACATTTCTCAGGCCGCGCAATTCGTCGAATCGGGCAACGCCCAGGCGGGACTCGTTGCCCTCTCCCACGCGCTCGCGCCCGCAATGAAAGATGAAGGCCGCTATTGGGAGATCCCACTCGATGCCTATCCCACCCTGAACCAGGCTGCCGTGGTGCTTTCAAAATCAAAACAGCAGGATGCAGCCCGCAAATTCCTGCAATTCCTGCGCACTGCCGAGGCCACCGCGTTACTTGCGAAATACGGGTTCACTCTGCCGGCGGAAAAACCTTCCACGGGGGAAATAACGAAATGAACTGGGAGGCATTCTGGTTGACCGTCCGCCTCGCCGCGATCGTGGCCACGCTGCTCGTCGTGATCGGAATCCCCATCGCCTACTGGCTGACCTACTCGCGCTGGCGCTGGAAATTTCTGGCCGAAGCCGCGGTAGCTCTGCCCATCGTGCTGCCGCCGACCGTGCTCGGCTTCTATGTTCTCGTAGCGCTCGGCTCACGCAGTCCGCTCGGCCGCTGGTGGGAATCCCTCACCGGCCACACGCTGGCCTTCACCTTCGAAGGCTTAGTGATCGGTTCCTTGTTATATAGTCTGCCCTTCGCCGTGCAACCCTTCGCGGCATCTTTCGGAGCGGTCGATCGCACACTGCTGCAAGCGTCAGCATCGCTCGGACATTCCCCTCGGCAAACTTTTCGCCGCATCGTCCTTCCCCTCTCCAAAGCCGGGCTGATCACGGGATTCGCGCTGAGCTTCGCGCACACGCTCGGCGAGTTTGGAGTGGTGCTCATGGTCGGAGGCGACATTCCCGGCGTAACCCGCACCCTCTCAATTGATATTTACGATCAAGTTCAGGCGGCGAATTATTCCAGCGCCAACCAAACGGCTTTACTTCTACTGGTCGTGTCATTTTTCATTTTGTCGATCGTCTTTGGTTTGAATCGATACGGTCTCCATCGACCTGCCTGGACGTTGAGTCCATGGCGGTGAAGGTCCCGCTCGCGCCGCCTGCCGCGTTAACCATGTCGCCACAACCAATCTCTTCCGATCTTGAAGTTCGCATCCGCAAACGCTTTCCCCATCCCGAAGGCAGCTTCCATCTGAACGTTCACTTTCGCGCCCTGGCCGGTTTCACCATTCTCTTCGGAGCCTCAGGCGCAGGCAAAACCACACTGCTCGATTGCGTTGCCGGACTAGCCAATCCTGACGATGGCCGCATTGCCATCGGCGGCGAAGATCTTTACGATGCGGAGAAGAAGCTGAATGTCGTCGCCTGGAAGCGCAACATCGGCTATGTTCATCAGGACCTGGCGCTCTTCCCGCACCTGACTGCCGAAGAAAATGTCGCGTATGGTTTGCGCAAGTTGAGCGCGGCGGAACGAAAAATCCGCAGCCGCGAGATGTTGGAAGCGTTCCGCATCGAACATTTGCGAGATCGCAGGCCAGCCCAAATTTCCGGAGGGGAGCGCCAACGCGTCGCCCTCGCGCGCGCGCTCGTGTCCGAACCGCGCGCGTTGCTGCTCGATGAACCTCTATCGGCACTCGACCGTCCGACCAAGTCGTCTCTGGTCGGCGATCTTCGCAAGTGGAACCAGAACCACCGCGTCCCGATTCTCTTCGTCACCCACAATGGCGAGGAAGTATTTGCCCTCGGCGATGAGGTCATCATCCTCGACGCCGGAAAAATCGTCGCCCAAGGCCTGCCCCATGACGTGATGCGGGCTCCGCGGCTGGAGACAGTCGCCAACCTCGCCGGATTTGAAAACATCTTCGACGCAAGCGTGGTGGCCCTGCACGAAGCTCGCGGCACAATGACGTGTCACCTACGAAAAGGTACGGTGGAATTAGAGACGCCGCTGGTGCGGGCAGAGGTTGGTTCGCTTCTGCGCGTGGGTATTCAGGCTGGCGATTTGCTGCTTGCGACAGAAGAGCCCCACGGGCTAAGCGCTCGCAACATATTGCCAGGAACAATTCGCCGTCTCGTGCAAAGAGATGTCATCATCGCGGCGATAGTCGAGTGCGGAGGCGCCGACTTCGAAGTGCACTTGACGCTGGCGGCACGCGATTCTCTCCAATTGCGCCCCGGCCAAGCGGTGTGGGTCGTGGTCAAAACCCATTCCTGTCACCTGATGGGAGTCTAAGAAGTCAAAAGGCGACGCTGCTTTTCCGGAGACCTGGCTTCCCTGCTTTTCCTGTCACCTGTCATCCAAACCATCCTGCATCGCGATCACAGCAACCCACTGACCGTCCTCTTCTTGGTGATAATTAATCGTTCCGCCGAGTCGTTGCGCAATCTCTGCGGGCAGCAAATCGCGATGGTATCCGAAGAATTTTTCCTTCACGCGTTGCCACCCATCCCAATTCTCAAGCATTGGATGCGGCGGCTGATACTTAGTGGAAAAAACTAAAGCCACATCAAACTGGCGTCGAACCGCAGCCGCCACGTCGACCTGCGAAGCGGAAAAATCTTCGATGCGCAGAACTCTGAAATGCTGACTCGCGCTAACATAGCCGAGCCACGGCCGTGTGAGTTCGTCGGACGCCGGCCATGCCGTGAGCACGCGCGCGCCCGGATATCGCATGGCAAGGAAGCGACTCGCCTGCGCATGAAGCACGATGTAATCGCGATAGGCCAGATTATCTTCGAGCGAAAATCCGTACGGCGGATTGGTGAACAAGCCCGCGACAAATGCGATGGCGACTGCTCCCACAATCAGCGTCCAATGGCGCGCCCGCCTCCAGAGAGTTGAGACCATCACCAGTATCGCTAGCGGAATAACCGGCAACATATAGCGTGCCAGCACCGCGCCTCCCACCACCGACATGAAGGCGAGATAGGCGAGCGTGATGGAAAGAAATGCCGCCTGCGCCCAAAACGCGATCCGCGGTCGCGCAACAGGGCCGGTAACTCCGCCCACGGTCAGCGGCGGACGAAACATCGCCAATAACCCGGACAGCGTGAGCAGATACAAACCGAAATATCCGAAGAGTTGCCAAAGCCTCATTGCAAAAGCCAGAGGAATGCGCAGCGGGTTCAGAGTGGCGGCGACGTTGTAGCGAAAAAATTCAGGATTACCGAGGAGAAAGCCGGTCTTTAAATAATGATAGGCATACCAACCGGCCAGAGGCACAACCGGAATCAGTAGATGCAACCATCGCGTACGCCGGCCCACGGGCGGCAGAATTTCTTTAAGTCGCGCATCGTCGCGATCGTCATCGCGGTCACTCGCCTGCGGACGATCGCTCGACCGCAGCCGCCGCAGAAAATAACCCAGCAACTCCCATCCCGCCAGCGCGACCGGCGCCAAGATCGCCGTCTCTTTCGCCAACGCCGCAGCCGAGAACCAAAGCACTGTTCTCCGTGGATGATCCTCCAGATAATCCGTCAAAGCCCAAAATGTAAGCCCAGCCGCAGCCAGATCCACCTGCGCCAGCGAACTCTGGGTGAAATACACGGGATAGACAGCCACCAGCGCGGTCGTCGCCCACGCCACCTGCAAATTAGCGGCGGTGCGCGAAAGTCGAAACACACCGACCAACGCAAACGCGCTCACCGCCAGCATGGCTGTTCGTGTAACCAGCGTTGAGTATCTGAAAATGCGCCACGCCAGCGCCAGCCACGCCATCACCAGCGGAGGATGGGCATTCGACACCGTCGACTGTGGAATCAGCGCTCCGGTCAGAAACAAATCGCGCGCGGCGGGAACATAATAGCCGGCCTCGTCCCAGAAGTAAGGAAGCCGCAGCAGCGGCGCATGCAGCAGCATCAATCCAACAAAAAACAACGCAAACAGGAAAAACTGCTGTGACCACTCGGACGCCGCTGCTCGAGATTTCGTTTTCGGGTCGGAGCGCCGCGTCCGTGACCGGTCCATTAGTGGACTGGTCCGCCCGGCGTCCGTGGATCAAGCTTGATCTCACCGAACGCCGACTCATAATTCGCCACGTTCTGCTGCAAAAGGGCGGTCAGCGCCTTGGCTTGCTGCGGGCTAAGATAAATTCCCTGAAAGTTTCGCATCTCCGCCTGCGTCTCCGAGCTCTGCTGCATGGTTCCGAAAACCAGGAAGAAATCCCACACATTGACCCGTATCTGCACGCTGTTGGCATAAGTCTCGCGGTAGTCGGGCGTTTGCACAAACTTCACATTCGGTTGGATCGCCGTATTCATGACTCGAAGTGTAACGCGTGAGCCAATGTCGGAGCAAAGGTTGGCGCAAAGACCAGCAAAATTCCCCTTACCAGCGGGGCTTGGCGGCGCCGACCCGACCAATCACCCTGCGTCTCCATCCGGCAACCGATACGGATATCGCCAAAGCCGCGCCCATAAGCCAATTTCCTCGCAAATTAACCCTCCTTTAACACTAGCGCAACATTGCTGCAACACAGTCCCTCTAGTGTCGCAAAGGGACACCACAACCAAGATCTTTCTAAGCGAAGCTCGTGAGAGCGTGTGCGGCTCTCTCTCTGGCCATGGAAAATTTGGCGGCAGCCGACAAAGCGCATTACCCCGACCTCATCTACGTCGTCGAAGACGACCCTGACGTGTCGCAATTGATTGAACACAACCTGCGCACTGCCGGCTACGAAGTCGCGACATTTTTTTCCGGAGCGCCTGTGGTTCCGATGGCAGCTCGCGCGCAGCCGGCTCTTTTTCTTCTCGACATCATGTTGCCCGGCATCAGCGGCTTCGATCTCTGCCGCCAGATTCGCCAGCACGAACAACTGGCCAAGACCCCCGTCATTTTTCTCTCCGCCCGGACCCAGGAACCCGACCGCCTCCAGGCCTTCGACGTGGGCGGCGACGGATACATCACCAAGCCTTTCAGTCCTCGCGAATTGCTCGCCCGCATCCGCAACGTTCTACGCGTTACACCCGATGCTCCCACCAACGAGAAGATCCAGTTGGGAGAGTTGGAGATCGATGTCGCTTCAATGACGGTTCGCGTCGCAGGCAAGACCGTACTCACCACGGTCCGCGAATTCCGCCTCCTCGAATACCTGGCGCGCCACCGCGGACGGGTCTTCACTCGCGATCAGTTGCTTGACGCGGTGTGGAAAGAAGGCTCGTTTGTGACTCCGCGCTCGATCGACGTCTTCGTGCGCCGCTTGCGCGAGAAAATCGAGCGTGATCCGCGCCATCCGCGCTATTTGAAAACCCTGCGCGGAATCGGCTACCGCTTCGAAAACGGCCGCTAGAAGATTCCTGCGAGAAAGAAAAAGCGCACTCGTTCGTATCGTTGAATTACGAGCGAGTGGGCCCCTTCGTAGAAAGCTTTCGTCGCAACCGTAGAGCGATCGTAGCCTCTATCATTTAGACTCTTCCTGCTATCCTAGAAACCTTCGCTAACCGGGGGATCCATGAAAATCAAGTCGTCCGCATTACTGTTCGCGCTGCTCTTGGCGATTTCTGCCGCGGCCGAGACTCCCCACTTCGACGGCCAGTCATGGTGGAATCACATTAAATTTCTCGCCGATGACAAACTCGAGGGCCGCGACACCGGCAGCCGCGGCGAGCGCGAAGCGCAAAAATACGCCGTCGAACAACTCAAACGCGCCGCTGCCGAACCGGCCGGCGTAAAAGGCTTTTATCAGCCCGTCAAATTTGTCTCCCGCCAGATCGTCGAAAAAGATTGCAGCCTCGCCCTTGTCCGGGACGGCAAGCGCGAACCGCTCACGCTTGGGGAAGACGCCATCATCGGCACGCGCGTCATGCCCGCACCGAAACTCGAAGCGCCGCTGGTTTTCGCCGGCTATGGACTCAAAGTTCCGGAGAAAAACTACGACGACTTTGCCGGCCTGGACGTTCGCGGCAAGATCATCGTGATTCTCGCCGGCTCGCCCTCCGAGATTCCCGGCGCGCTCGCGTCCCATTACCAGACCGCCGCCGAGCGCTGGAAGGTCCTTCGCTCCGCCGGAGCCATCGGCATCGTCTCTCTGCCCAATCCCGCCTCGATGGATATTCCGTGGTCGCGAATGGCGCTCAATCGCGCTCATCCCTCGATGGATCTCGACGATCCCGAGTTCAACGAAACCGAAGGCGGAAAGATTACCGTCACCGTCAATCCCGCGAGCGCCGAAAGATTCTTTACCGGCTCGGGCCATAGCTTCGAAGAAATCGCCGCTCTCGGCAAAGATCGCAAACCGCTGCCGCACTTTCCGCTCACCGTTTCGCTGGCGGCGAAAACAAGAGTTGATGTCACCAGAATCGAATCGGCCAACCTCGTCGCCAAAATCCCGGGCAGCGATCCTGCCCTCAAAAATGAATACGTCGTCCTCTCCGCTCACCTCGATCACATCGGCATCGGGGAGCCGATCAACGGCGACCGCATCTACAACGGCGCGATGGATAACGGTTCCGGCAGTGCCCTCGTGCTCGACATGGCCGCTAGCTTTCAAAAACATCCCGAAAAATTACGCCGCTCGATCCTTCTGGTCTTAGTCACCGGCGAAGAGAAAGGCCTGCTCGGCTCGAAATATTTTGCAGCGCATCCCACCGTTCCCCCGAAATCCATTGTCGCCGACGTCAATGTCGATATGTTTCTGCCCATCGTCCCGCTGAAGCTCCTCACCGTGCTCGGACTCGACGACTCCGATCTCGGTGACCGCGTCCGCGAAATCACGCAATCGCTCGGCGTAAAAGTTCAGCCCGACCCCGAGCCGCTGCGCAATCTTTTCGTGCGCAGCGATCAATACAACTTCATACGCCACGGCGTGCCCTCTGTGATCCTGAGCGTCGCTCCCCAGCCTGGAACCGCCGAGGTACAGCTTTTCAAAGACTGGCTGACCCGGCGCTATCACGCTCCCTCCGACGACGTAAATCAACCCGTCGACCTCGCCACGGCCGCGAAATACGAAGAGATTGTCCGAGCCTTGCTCATCAACATCGCCAATGGCGATCATCGTCCGGAGTGGAAACCAGATAGTTTCTTCCGCCGATACGCGGAACTTGCAACAATGAGATAGTAAGGTTCCGGCGGCGATGAAGAATTCGTCTGATTCCTGCTTTTGGGTGGCACAACGGTTCACCGTTGCGATAGCTCGGCCCTTTTTTGCCGTCTCATAGAAGCCGCTGAGGGCTGGCCAGTCCGAATCAGCCGTATTTCGAGGAGAACACTTGAGCGACTATCTCTTATCCGTGCTCTTAGGAATCGTCGAAGGACTCACTGAATTCCTTCCCGTCAGCTCCACAGCCCATCTCCGCCTTTCCGAAGTATTGCTCCATGTGCCGCTCGACAGCGGCTACTGGAAGATGTACTCGATCGTCATCCAGCTCGGCGCGATTCTTGTGCTGCCAATTTATTTTCGCCAACACATCGCCAAACTCCTCTCCACGTTTCCCGAGGGCGAGAAGAAAGACTGCACTATCCTGACTCACCCCTTAAGCCTGGTGATGATCGCCTTCGTCGTCACCGCGATCCCATCCTTTTTATTGACCAAAGTCATCGGCAAAAATCTTGAGAGCATCTCCGTGATGGGAGCCTCGCTCTTGATCGGCGGCATCGTAATGTGGATCATCGACGCCATGAAAGCGCCCTGGGAAAAGGCTGGCCCCGGCGCGCCAGGCTCTCCTATTCACACCTGGAGAATGGACGACATCCACGGCGGCCAAGCCATCTGGATCGGCGCCTGCCAGATTCTCTCCGCCGTATTTCCCGGCACCTCGCGCTCCATGTCCACCATCGCCAGCGGACAGCTCATGGGCATGTCGCGCGCGGCCGCACTGGAATTCTCCTTTTTCCTCTCCATGCCCACTATGGCCGTGGCGACTCTGTATACGCTCTTCAAGTCAATCCACGGCGGCAAAGACGAAAATCCTATCGGCGTCGCGCAGATCTCAAGTCACGAGTGGGTTATCCTCGCCATCGGCTTCGTCGTCTCCTTCATCGTCGCCTACGCCGCAGTCGCATGGTTCATGGCGTGGGTGCGCCAGCGCGGCTTCACCCCCTTCGCCGTATATCGCATCGTGCTCGGAATCGTCGTGCTGGCATGGGCGGCGGGAATAATCGGACGTTAAATTATTCCTACTGGTGCGAGATTAACCGCTCACACTTTACAATCATTGCAGACGAGGACCCCAATCGACATGATGCAATCGGCTCGACCCAGCATCGCTAAAACTATGCTCTTATTTCTTACCTCACTTCTTCCCCTTGGAGCCGTCGCAATCAGCTCCGTAAATTCAGCCCTCGCAGCCACCGCCGCCTTCGGCCCAGATAATCCTTTTTATGCGCCCAGCGCGCTTCCCTTCCAGGCTCCGCCCTTCGACAAAATAAAGGACGACGACTTTCAGCCCGCCATCGAGGCCGGCATCGCGCGGCAACAGTCTGAGATGCAGACCATTGCCGACAACCCCGCCGCTCCGACCTTCGACAACACGATCGTTGCCATGGAAAAGTCCGGCCAGTTGCTCGATCGCGCCACGTCCGTTTTCTTCGGAATCACGGGCGCGAACACCAACCCGACTCTGCAAAAGATTAGAAGTATCGAAGCGCCCAAACTCGCGGCGCACCAGGATTTCATCTACCTCAACGCGAAACTCTTCGCGCGTGTGGCCGCAATCTACCAGCAGCGCACCGATCTTCATCTCGATCCCGAGTCACTTCGCCTTGTCGAACGCTACTACGATGATTTCGTACACGCCGGCGCCAATCTTTCAGAAGCTGACAAAACGGAACTTAAGAAAATCAACGAAGAGATTTCTAAGCTTTCCGACGCCTTCAACACCAAGCTCTTAGCCGCTACCAAAGCCGGAGCCTATACGACCACCGACAAAGCCGCGTTTGCCGGCCTCTCCGAGGCGGGCATCGCGGCGCTCGCGCAGAGCGCTACAGACCGGAAGGTCGAAGGCTTCGTAGTTCCGCTGCAGAACACCACGCAGCAGCCCGACCTCACTTCGCTCGGCAATCGCGCCACGCGCCAGGCTATCTTCGAGCACTCCTGGAACCGCGCCGAGCGCGGCGACGCGAACGATACTCGCGACACGATCGCTCGCCTCGCGCAGCTTCGCGCCCAGAAGGCCAAGCTTTTAGGCTTTCCCAGTTTCGCCGCCTGGAAGCTCGAAGATCAAATGGCGAAAACGCCGGAAGCCGCATTGCAATTCATGGATGCGATTGTTCCTGCCGCGACTGCGCAGGCCGCGCGCGAAGCCGCTGATATTCAATCCGTCATCGACGCGCAGAAAGGCGGCTTTCAAGTCCAGGCTTACGATTGGAATTTCTACTCTGAGCAAGTCCGCAAAGCTCGCTACGATATCGATGATGCCGAAGTCAAGCCTTACTTCGAACTCGACAGCGTCCTTCAGAACGGCGTCTTCTACGCCGCTACGCAGCTATACGGAATCACTTTTAAAGAGCGCCACGACATTCCTGTCTACCAGTCCGATGTCCGCGTCTTCGAAGTCTTCGACACCGACGGCAAGCACCTGGCACTGTTCTACTGCGATTATTTCAAGCGCGATAACAAAAATGGCGGAGCCTGGATGTCCCAATTCGTAGGCCAGTCGCACCTGCTGGAGACGACTCCAGTCGTCTACAACGTTGCCAATCTGCCCAAGCCCGCCGCGGGCGAACCCGCGCTGATCAGCTTCACCGACGTCGTCACCATGTTCCATGAGTTCGGCCATGCCCTGCACGGTATGTTCTCCGACGCCAAATACCCTACTCTCTCCGGAACCTCAACCGCACGCGATTTCGTCGAATTTCCGTCGCAGTTCAACGAGCACTGGGCACTCTATCCCACCGTCTTTTCGCACTACGCGAAGCACTATAAAACCGGTGCTCCCATGCCCGAAGCGCTCGCCGCAAAGATCAAGAAGGCGGAAGTATTTAACAAGGGCTATTCCATGACCGAACTTCTCGCGGCCGCTGAACTCGATATGCAGTGGCACTTTCTTCCGCCGACGGCCCCGCTACAAAATCCTGACGATTTCGAAAAGCAGGCGCTCGAGAAAACTCACCTCAACGTCAGCTACGTGCCGCCCCGTTATCGCTCCAGCTATTTCAGCCACATCTGGGAGAGCGGATACAGCGCCGGCTACTACGCCTACCTCTGGACCGAAATGCTAGCCGACGACGGCTATGAATGGTTCAACGAACACGGCGGACTGACCCGAGCCAACGGCGACCGCTTTCGGCAGATGGTGCTCTCGCGAGGCAACACCGAAGACTTGGCAAAAATGTATGAAAAGTGGCGAGGGGCGCCGCCTAACTCGAAGGCGATGCTCAAGTATCGCGGGCTGGAAGGCACAGCGCCGGCGAAGTAGCGCTTATCGGCCGAGAATCGAAGGGGGATGAAGCGCCGCGTTATTGGTGTAACGCCTGAAATCAGCCTTGAGCATCGGGGTGCTCCGGACTGCGCAGATATTCGTCGTGGCAACAAGCAGCGCGGAGATTGCGCCGCTAGGCATTCGAGGGAAGAGGGCCTTACGGGGTGATTTCAAACACGGTGCCGGCCGATTCTAGTCCGCCCTGAAGCGTCGTGCCATAGAGGTTCCCCACATTATCCAGAATTAAACTACCAACCGGTTCCTCGCCGTCCCTTCCGTTGAAACCCCAAAGAAGTTTCTCTTTGAAGGCGCTCTTTCCAACTTGGGCTGCTAACTCGAAGATGGTGCCATTGCCGTACTTGCCACCATTAAAAGTGGTCCCATAGAGGTTTCCGGCCGAATCGAACACCAGCGCAGAAAAAGGAGTGCTGCCAGCCTTACCGCCACTAAACGAGTGAAGAATCGTTTCTTTCCAGGTTCCTTTATTTTTTCCCTTCGTCACGAGACTCAGCTTGTAAACCGTTCCACTATTCTTCGCGCCCCCAAGTGACGTCACACCATATAGGTTTCCCGCCTGGTCCAGAATGAGAGCGCCCTGCGGAGTTTCGCCATCTTTCGGAGCACCGATAAAAGTGTGAATTACGCTGGGCGTCCAACCGCCCTTACCGTTCGGCGATAGCTCGAACACCGTCGAATATCCCAGGCCAAAGATATTTCCGTGAGCATCCATAGTCACCGCAGTATTCTGCACGTACGTAGTGAGATTCTCGAAAGAGTAGATCACTTGCTCAGTCCATCCGCCACCGGACGGACTCAACTTGAAGACAACTCCTGTATTTCCGCCGCCGTAACTGCCGGAGGTTTCGCCGTAAAGATTACCCGCCGAATCCATAATCACGCCGCTTGCGGGATAGGCACCGTCGGCACAGCCCGGAAGAGAACAGAGTAAATTTCTTTCTCGGTCCAGCTGTCTCCGGCAGGGCTAAATTCGAACACGAGGCCTTGTCCATGCGTTCCACCGCCCGATGTCGTCCCGTAGAAATTCCCTGCACTGTCGAATATCAAGGGGGAGAACAATGGGTACTCCCCGTCCACTCCTCCCGCAAAAGTGTGGATCACCGTCTCGTTCCAGCCCCCGCTACCGTTCGGCGAAAGCTCAAATATGTCTCCATACGACCCCGACACCCCACTGCCGGAATCGGTTGTTCCGAAGAAGTTGCGAGATCCGTCGGGAGTGAGAGGGGAGTAGGGGGCCGCGCCGTCAGGACAGGTACCCTGCAACGTGCAGAAGTTGTAGAGGATAGTTTCGGTTTGGGCCTGCCCTGGTCGAGCGAAGATCAGCAAAGCGGAAAACATAGCTAGCGTCAGAATGCTAAAACGCATACTTTTTTTCCCGAACATCGCCCCCCAGCCTAGCCAGAATTGCCTCTCTGACTTCAAAAACATGCGATTGTCTCCCGAGCCGCGTTTCACGTCAATGTGAAACAAATTTCGTCAGCAGCAAGAGTAGTCTGTGTTTCGCCGTGACACCCTCTGACAGTTTGGATTTCATTGCACATTGGCCTAAGATGCCTCTAGCCAAGCTACCAATAAGAATGGCTAAATCTCGAACTCGACTTTTGGTTTTTCTGCTCTTTGCCGGAGCGATGCTCTTCGCCGTTATCCGGGAAACAAACGCGCCATTAGCTTGCCCGCGCCTGCCTGTGCACGACCGAGGCGCGCGTTAGGTCGGCAAACGCCCGCTGCACTAACAGCGTCTAATGCCTTCCCCGTACCCAACTCGCCATCCCACCCCCTCTCCCCGCATTGCCCGAATCTTCCCTTCTTGGCATAATTATCAAGCTCTGGCCACGTAACGACGCTGTCGGGTGAATCTCGCTCGGCGGCGCGTCGCTGCCCAATGACATTTTTCTCGAAGATCTTTTCGCCCACCAGGAACCGGCGTCTGAACGAGCTGATTGGATTCCTGTTGTGCGTCTCCGCGCTCCTCCTTTTCCTAGCGCTTGCGTCTTATTCGCCGCTCGATCCGTCGCTCAACAGCGCCTCCGTTCTCACCGGCTCGCACGCTGCCCGCAACTGGATCGGCATCCTCGGAGCTTATCTCTCCGACCTCGTTCTGCAATTCTGGGGTATCGGCTCGTTTCTGCTGCCTGTCTTCATGGTCACGCTGGGAGCGCGCTGGTTCCGCTCGCGCGTGGTGCAATCGCCCATCGCGAAGACGCTGGGGGCGATCTGGCTGCTGCTCTTCGTGCCCGCCCTGCTCGCCATTCTGCCCGGTCATCTGCGCTGGATGGGATCGATCCCCATCGAAGGCCTCGTCGGCCGCATCGTCGGCGACGTCTTAATCCGCTACCTCAACGTCGCGGGCGCATATATTGTCTGCACGACAGTTCTAGCCGTCGCGCTCTATCTCACCACCGCCTTCTCTTTCTCGGCCATTGAACTATGGGCGCCCACCCGCTTCGCCTTCGTCATCGCGCTAAAAGAGCGCTTCAAAGACTGGCAGAATGAGCGCGAGCGCAGGCGTCAACAGAAGGAGCTCGAAAAGCGTCGCGCCGATAAACCCACTGTCACCGCACAACTCGTGCCCGCGCGCCAGCGCCCGGAGAATTCGCGCCCGTATTCTCCGCACAACGATTTCCAGCAACAGGCCATCGACACTGAACACACACCGAGCGCCAACCGCGCTGCAGCCACTCCTCGCACCGGCATCGAGCGCATGACCGAGGAGGACGAAACCGCCTTGGCTCCCGCGCCAACCGCACATACCCCGGCAGCCGCTAGCGAAGTCGAGGTAACCGATCGAGCCGACTCTGAGCGCAAAGCGAAGACGACCCTCCCGAAGATTGCCGGCAGCTACAAGCTGCCGCCATCGAGCCTGCTGCACCGTCCTGACGAGCAGCAGGCCGTGCACGAAGAAGAGCTCAAACTCATCGCCCAGGTTCTAACCGCAAAATACGCGGAGTTCGATGTGCTCGGCCAAGTCACGCAAATCAATCCCGGGCCAGTCGTCACCACCTTCGAGTTCAAACCCGAAGCGGGCATCAAATACAGCCGCATCATCGGCCTCACCGACGACCTTTGCCTCGCCCTGCGTGCCGAAAGCATTCTCGTCGAACGCATGCCGGGTAAGAGCACCGTCGGCATTCAGGTTCCAAACCGTGATCGCGAAATCATCTGGCTGCGCGAGAACATAGAGTCGCAAGAGTTCCTCGGCACAAAATCCAAGCTCACCTTAGCGATGGGCAAAGACATCAATGGACGCATCGCCGCCGCCGACTTAGCCGGCATGCCTCATCTTCTTATCGCCGGCTCGACCGGCACGGGCAAGAGCGTGGCCATCAACGCCATGATCATGTCGATTCTCTATAAGTCGACGCCCGACGAAGTAAGACTAGTGTTAGTCGATCCAAAACGACTCGAGTTAGGCAACTACGAAGGCGTTCCGCATCTCTACACACCAATCATCACCGAGCCGAAGCTGGCCGCCAACGCGCTGCGCAACGCCGTCCGAGAAATGGAGCGCCGTCTCAAACTGCTCGCAGCGAAAGGCGTCCGCAACATCGACAGTTATAATCGCCTGTTCGACGACACGCCGAGTTTATTCAGCGATCAGACCAATCCCGAAGACGGTCCGATCCCGAAGATCGTCATCATCATTGACGAGTTAGCTGATCTGATGATGCTCGATGGCAATAACGTAGAAGAGTCGATAACTCGTCTGGCACAGATGGCCCGAGCTGTTGGCATTCACTTAGTGCTGGCCACGCAGCGTCCCTCAGTCGATGTGATCACCGGGCTAATCAAAGCCAATTTCCCGGCACGCGTGTCATTCCGCGTAGCCACGAAAGTCGACTCGCGCACCATCCTCGACGCTAACGGCGCCGAATCGCTCCTGGGACGTGGCGATATGCTGTATTTACCTTCAGGCTCGGCGCGCGTGCATCGTCTTCATGCTCCTTATGTAACCGAAAAAGAAATCGCAGCCGTAGTTGAATTCTGGAAGGCGCAAGGCCAGGCACAGTATCAGGAGAAATTCCTCGAAACGCCCAAAGAAGATCGCGAGACAGCGGCTGGGGATGACGGCGTTACGGGAGAAATTTCGGCTGACGATAATGATCCGCTCTTCAATGATGCCGTCCGCCTCGTGATCGAATTCGGCAAAGCCTCCACTTCCCTGCTCCAGCGCCGCCTCCGCATAGGCTACGGCCGCGCCGCGCATCTCATCGACCTGATGGAACGCGACGGCATCGTCGGCGCCGCGGACGGCCCGAAGCCACGCGAAGTGCTGAAGCGTCCCAACTGGATCTCCGAAATCGAAGAGTCGATGAGATAGTCGATGAGATACGGGAGGCGGCTTCCAACTAACTCAGCCGCTCATTTCTGCGCAGCAGGCCCGCCGGTGAGTCCCTTCAAGGCAAGTATCGCTAACACCAGCACAGCCAGCAGCATTGCGGCCCACAAAACCCACTTATGCCGCTCGGACCACGAGCGCTCGTCGGCGCGTCCTGTATAGCCAGGATTTAAACTTTCGGTTCCCAGGATAACCCGCACCGCATCCCCCTCTTTGTGGAAGAACCGGGCGAAGTCGTAGTCGGGCGCAGTCAACTTTTCATCGCCGTAATAAAGTCTGATCGCGCTCTTCCCCGCCGGATCGAAATAGATTCTCCGCTCCAGCGACTGCGGTTCGGCCTTCTCCACCGTCAGCGGCGCATTATCGCCATTGTCGATCTCGAGCAGGATATGCAATTCCTTGCTGGCGCAGAAGTTGATCGCCAGATCCTCCGACACCACTTCCTTGCCGCCACTCTTCATACGAATGCGGCTGATACTGCCACTGAAGCTGCACAGCGACGCCCCGTGCAGGTCACGCACACTGACCGGGCGTCGGAAGTTGACCACGTCCGCCGGAACCGTCAGCAGAATGCGTCCCTCCGGGACACCCGGATCGAGATCGCAAGCAATCCTGGTGGTGCGGTTGATCAGTTCGGGAGCGTGGCAACCACCGCCGGAAATCCACTCCGCCTGCGTCTCACGCCGCGCCGATGTACTGACGCCAGTAATATCGCCTGGAGAAATAGCCGGGGTAATGCTCACGTGCAGATAGCGGAAAGTTGCCATCGGCATGCGCAGCGCGAAGTTACCGCCCAAGCCTTCGCGCGAAAAATCATACAGAGTCGAGGTGGAAAGCCGGCGATCTGCCTCACCTTCACCGCTGTTGCCGAGCGTGTCGCTTCCATAAGCCGTGCCCGTCGCTATGAAGTTGGTGGCCTTCATATGAAGCTGCACCTGGTTGTACTCGGCCTCGCCACCGACATCGAGATCGAACTCAGTGCGTCCACTTCGAACTCCGAGGTTCAGGATGCGTGCTGCCCGCTCTTCATTCGAAGACTGCGCCAGTTCTTCGCTGAGCGCGTAAGGGACCTGGGCATCTTTATCATAAAGTCGCACGTCGGAGAGGTCGCCGCGAGCGTGCGACCAGATGGCGGCATCGATGACCAGATAGTTCTGCTTGTCCGGCTGCGAGATCGCGACCTCGCGTGTGTACCGAAGATATTCGCGCGCCGCCGCAACCGCGACGTTCTGAGCGAAAGCCATGCCGAAGAGGAAAACAACCCCGAGGGCCAAGACGTCCAGCCGTTTGATCAACTGCGTCCGCCTCCTTCTCGACCGTGGCCCGTACCCCTATCTCGCAGAGACGACAGTTTCAGCCAGTCCTTCTGATACACGAACGATACCGCCAGCAATAACACGCCGAGAATCATGAAACTGAGGATTCGATAACCACGATCGAGTTGCGAGACGTCATAAACAAAGACCTTCAGAATCGTGGCCGCGATCAGGCACAACGCCTGCCAGCGGAAGAACGCCGACTTGCGCCAGAAGCCAATCACCATGAGCAGCGCGCCATACCCCATCCATAACGCGGAGTAACTGAAATCTTCAGCGATCAGAAGCTGCCGGCGATTTGCCGCATCCATATTCATCATTCGCGGCGTCCACAACCTGATTCCATCCGTACTGCCATACATCTGGCGCCCGTAATAATCACCAATCTCGCGGCTGAAGCCCACCAACGCCAGCGCGTTCACGGCCAGCACGGCAACCGCAGCCACCTGTCGATCGGACTCGCCGTCCCGCTTCAAGCTGAACCATGCGAGCAGCGCCAGCACGGCGATCGCGAGAAGGTAGGTTGCCATCCGCGAATTCAGCAGCACCACGTCCACCACAAAGTTGTCGAAGAATAGCAACCGCAGCACACCGAGGGCGAGCGCCGCCACTGCCAGATAGTGCAGCAAACTAGCGCCAACCCGAGCGGCGACCCAAAGCAGCGCTCCCGCTTCGACCAGCCAGCCCACGGTAATCCAGTGGCCGTCTAGTCGTATCGGAATCGCAATCGTAATCAGCGCGACGGCCAGCGCCAGATAAAGCAGGCGTAGCGGCTCTGCCTCGGGCAGTTCTTGCAGACTGATGATGTGGCTCAACCCAATGTGCACCGCCGCCAACGCCAGCGCAAACCACGCCAGGGCTGGCTTATCGATCTCCGCGATCATGCCGTAGGCTTGCAGAAAATACACGCCAGTGTTGATGAGGGTGAGGGCAAAAAGCGGACCCGACAGAGAAGTTTTCCCCTGCGGAGTTTTCGACACCAACGGCGCGACCGCAAAGATGGCGAAAAAGACAGTCGCGAAGGCTAAGGTAACCGCGAATTCATAGCGTCGATAATATTCCGCGTACCAGCCAATGTAGAGCACCAGCGTGCCCGCGTAACTGAGCAACAGCAAGCGTCGCCACGGCTTGAAGACGACCATTGCAACCGAAGCCGCCGCGAGCAGCGTCACATAAGTAAAGAGCTCTACTTCGCGGTTCTGCCCGGTCGAGAGCAAT